>Ga0222635_1000253_pt1 | contig 26545 bp, 46 predicted proteins | sample AntAcemetagen139_FD_179809 | JGI IMG/M metagenome (GOLD analysis project Ga0222635, IMG submission 179809) | Saline water microbial communities from Ace Lake, Antarctica - #139 | ecosystem: Environmental > Aquatic > Non-marine Saline and Alkaline > Saline | place: Antarctica: Ace Lake...
ATGGAACTATTTCCGAATGTTCGAGGTCTAATAGGTTTGCTGGCAGCCATGACAAATGAAGGCATAAACTTCATAGAAACTTCGGACAAAATCGTTAATTCTACAGGCAATATGACGGATGGCTTTATAATTATGGTCGAAGATACAACAAACCAAATGGCAATCCTCAAGAATAATATTGCAAAGAAGATGAAACCAATCGGTGATTTTATTGTTAAGATTGTACATGACGCCACAAAAGAGATAAACAAGCTATTCCCGAATCTAAAGAGGGAGATTGAGAGATTTAATGTAATAGAAAAACAGTACGCCTCTCTTGAAAAAAAGTATATTTCGCTGAGTTCTAAGGTAAACAGGACGACTCAAGAACAAGAGGATCTGAATGAAACAATAAAAGCACTTGCTATAATAGTTCCTGGAGCAGTTACTGCTTGGGACGAATACGGGGGTGCTCTTGATGTAAACATTACAAAGATGAGAAGTCTTATTGATTTACAAAGACAGCAGGCAAGAATAGCTGAAAAGAAGTGGATAAAAGGGCAAATAAAAGATTATGACGACTATGTTAATAAGCTGGAAGATGCCAGAAATGCACTTGAAAACGCAAGAAAAAGGAATGAAGAAGCCATAAAAACCTATGGTGATTTCTATAATCTTCAAGAAAAAACAAAAAAACAATTGGTTGATCTTAAAAAGAGATATAAAAGTGGAGAGATAACCTTAGTCGCATATAATAAGCAAGTGGCATATTATAGTGATTTATTAAGAAGAAAAGGTATCCCGATACAAAACGAATATAAAGCATCTTATGATAATTTAAACAAAACAAGCATAGAAAGTGCAGGAAATATAAATGAGTACAGGAATGCAATTGATTATCTTGTAACCTCATTGTCGGGATTTATTACTTTAACACAAAAACCTAAAAAGATTCAATTTCAGTTAAGACAGATTGGGATTGACTTGACTTTAGAAAAGATAAAAGAAATACAGCAAGTTTATCAACAATTAAATGCTCAGGGTCCGGTTACAATTGAAGGTATTACAATAACGGCAAGCAGGGAAAGTATAACTTATGTTAAATGGCTTGAACAATTGAATGAAGCACAGAAAGAAGCATATGAGATTGGTAAAACAAAATTAATACAGCAAGTTGGACTCGATCTCGACACGGCTTCTTATGAGCAATTACGGACTGTACTTGAAAACATAGATGACGAGGAAATCGAAATAGCAGTCAAAATGAAGATTGCTCAAGTTGATGAGAGTATTAGGGAGGCAATTGAAAAGGGAAACATTGAAGATCTTGCCTTAAAACCAATTCAATTAATCAAACCGCTTTTCTTATATAATGAGGATGACTTTCAGAATCTTTTTTCAAAACTCGAAACAATGAAAAGTCTCGGACTGAATGTGAGTGAGGAACTCACAACTGCATGGGATGGTTATCTCAAATTTGTTGAAAAGGAATATACAAGGGATTCAGACAATTACAGAATAGCGGTTGAACAGAAAAAACAAGCTGAGAAAGAATTTGCTGAATGGAAAAAAGAGCAGATAATTGAACAAACAGAACTTTCAAGGATTATGTATGATAATATGACAAATTTCTTTGATGGATTTGTAACAGATATGATTTTTGAGAATAAGAGTTTAACAGATGCTCTCACGAACGCTTGGCATCAATTTGCCAATTCTGTTATAAGAGAATTGATAAGAATAGAAGCTCAAAAAATGGCGCTTGAAATCATGGGGGGTTTTAAGGGAATTTTTAAATTTATTGGTAGTCTATTTGGACCCGGCGTCATTGGTGCTAATAAGGGTATTTCAAACTTCATAGTTCCACCCGGGTATGATAATGACACCTATCCGATGTTTCTTCAATCTGGTGAGCTTGTTAATGTGATTCCTAAGAATGAAGTTAAGAATATAACGAACATTGAGAATCTTATTAGAGATGCGTCTCCAGTTTCCGAAAAGGGCGTTCCCGCTGTTACTCAAAATGAAAATAACATAACGAATATCAATAACCTTATTAAAGATATTCCTCCAGTTCCACATATTTCAAACGTATCAAATAGCTACAGTTCCTTTGATAGTTCGGGAATACAAAGCGAATTATCACAGCTACGAAAGCTCGTAGCAAGCAAAGAAACCACAATTCTAATAGATAATAAAGTGATGGGAAAATTCTCTCAAAGAGACCTTGCATTTGTTGTCAATGAAGGATTAAAAGTAATGAAGAAAACCAACTTATGAAGCCAGATATCACAGTATTTTGGAAGCAGGATTACATCAACAACGGCAACTTTGCCGATGGTGCTGATTTTTGGAGTCTTGGCGATGGTTGGTCAATAGCTCGGAACATTGCTACGTGTAGCGGAAAACAATCAAGTTATTCGACATCATTAGTACAGGGAGTATCAATCCCAGCAGGAACATATTTGGTTGCTTATGAAGTTCAAAATTATGAATCCGATGGCATCGTATGGGTAATAATAGATTATGAGGTTGGTCATAACTATGGAGAACCGAGAAGGGCAAATGGGATATACTATGAGACGGTTGTTCTTACATCAGACGCTGTTGCTTTCAGGGTAGAAGGAAAAGCTGGATTTGCAGGAAATATTCTTCATGTATCAATTACTCAAATAGACTCACTGCCATTAGATACAAAATATATCAAAGAGATCGATAATTTGAGACGTGATATTGAAGATGACTTGTTTACATTCAAATCAGATACTATTTCATTTGTAATAAAGAACTATACACAGTCGGGATATTTTTCACCGATAAATTTTCTAAGTCAAAGCGAAAAGATATTCAGATTAGATATGACCTTTTATCTCGATAGTGGCGATAAATCAATGAGATATTTTGTTAATAATGACGGAAGTGTGAGAAATAAACTTCCGGCAAAAGATTACATTACAGTCACTGGCTACGAATTATCAACACTATTCAAAGACAATGGATGGTATTTAGGTGAAATCCTTCAGATTGAAGATGAGGAAGCAAAATATAAATTTTCCACAGGCGGAGACAAACCAATCAATGAATTTATTCTTTCTATTGAAACTGATACAAAAAAACTCATTGCAAAATATAAAATACCGATTGATAATTCTTTAGTCAACTTTGAAGATATGATTTTTGACAATGTAGAGACTTATTCAGGTCAATTTCCTGAGCTTGAAGGAAAGCAAATCATTGACTATGTTATAACAGGTGAGAATTGGGCTGTTGAATATAGAAATAGGGTTTTTATACTCGTAAAAGAAGATGATGACCATGCGGGCGTCTATGAAATTAAAAATGGTGAATTGAAGGAAGTGTATATATGGGAAGTTCTTAATCTTGGATCTTTAGAATGTTTCCCGGAAGACCTTGCTTTCATACATCAAAATGAGCAGGAAAATCCTCAAACATTACGTGTTTATAGAATTTGGCTCAGAACATCAGGAAGCCAATTCAACGTGAAGATGATTTGGTTTGAATTTGATAAAGTAGAAGAATTGCAACATAAAAATTCTGTTAATAATGGTACTTACTTTATCATAGACCGATACAATTTGAAAAATTTATATGTTATGAGTGACGGTTCATATTCAGGGAATGGGGACATTGATAACCATACATATATTTTAGACAATCCAATTATTGATTTCAACGAAATAATAGGTTATGACGTTGAACCGATCTCAACTATTGAATTTAAAGATCCAAATTCTGGGAACTTTTGGATATTAGATTCAACTACGCAGCATTATGAACAAGTATATTATCACTATTATGACTTACTTATTTACGATATGTATAGGTTCTTAAGACATCTGAATCAAGTTTTCATAAATCAGGTTGTCTCGGATATTATAAAAGAATTATGCATATTAGAGGATAATGTTTGGTATCTTGATTATGAGAATGGAATAACCGTCAAATTTAATGACAGAAAACCTCATCTTGGTGGCGGGAAAAGGTTATCTGAAAAAAATGTAGGAAAAGAGGGTACCATAATCAGGAAAATAAAGTTTGATGATTTATCTTCACAAATCTTCACGGCAAGAAAAGAAAGAATGTTGGATTTGATAAATTATTATAATGGGAAATATGGCAAAGGAAAAGGGGAGAAAAATCTGGAAATGTGGGGATCTCAAAATTATAATCTTGGGGAAAAAATTATCCGTAATAGTTTTCAATGGATGGTAAAAAATATTGAATGGGAAGATAAAGTAATATCCAAAAACAAAATAAAAAAACGGACTTATTCTACTTTATTTCAATTGGGTAAAAGAATCTGGTCAGAGATACAAAAAATAGAAGATAAATTAGTTTTATCAGATAAAATGACAGCAATAGGAAATTACACACGTGGATTACAAGATTCATTAGGTCTATCCGATGATATTGTAAGAAAACATTCTTTTTGTTTACAGGACTTATTAAATCTATCCGATGAGATTACAACTGAGATTACACAAGGGATAATTCATATGTATAGATTGCGAGATTCATTCAATCTATCTGATGAAGTGTGGACCGAGATTTTGGAAATAGACCATGTTCTTTTACATGATTCGTTAGGTTTGTCTGATGAGATGGTAGCCGAGATTTTGGAAGTAAGTCATATTCGTTTAGGAGATTCATTCAGTCTATCCGATGATATAGCAACAGAGATTTGGGAAGCAAGTCAGATTCTTTTATATGATTCATTCAGTCTATCCGATGATATAGCAACGGTAATATCCCGTATTCGCAATTTACAAGATTCATTGGGTTTGTCTGATGATATCATAACTGATATTATAGCGCCGAATAGTTATCTTCGCAATTTACAAGATTCATTGGGTTTGTCTGATGATATCATAACTGATATTATAGCGCCGAATAGTTATCTTCGCAATTTACAAGATTCATTGGGTTTGTCTGATGATATCATAACTATTTACCTTCGCAATTTACAGGATTCATTTAGTCTATCCGACGAGATGACAACATTTTATATTCATAATTTCTCTGATAATATATTATTATCAGATACAATAAACAGTTCAATACTGTAGGAAAAAAAATGAATAAAAAAAACAAGAGTTCATTAAAGCAACAACTCCTGAGGTTGCTAACAAAAAAATCTTCAGGAAATTCTATTGGGATTCGGGGCAGATACCGATATTCAATCAAGAAAAAAGATGGAACAATTGAAAAAGAGAATTGGATTACAAATACTATTGGAGAAGACTTGAAGTCAGTTATAAATGGTAATTTTTCAAATTCCGTAGATCGTGCATTAAACAATCTTTTCACAGCCCAAGCAAAACCTCCTACCACAGGAAAAGATGGTATAATTTTGAAAGAGACTGCTGGCGACTGGTCAAGTATGATAACAACATCTGGAACAACATCCGGTACATCAACAAAATTTACAGGAACTTATGTGGCTGGTGGAGCTATAACTTTCACAGATGCAAAACTTGGGTTTAATTGGGGAGCTGGTGATTTTCAAGTACCATATGCTACTCCAACATCGTGGACAAGCAAAACTTTAGCGAATGGTGAGACGTTGACTGTGGAATGGGAAATAACAGTAGGTTAGGAAAATAATGCTTACAGATTACACAAAAATTCCATTTGGTTATGGAAATGTTAGAATTGAGTTTGACGATGATATATTGCTTTTCAAGGTTTCTCAAGATAAGAATCAATGGTATAAGGAAATTCCAGTTTTTGATTATTTTGTCAATTTGGACGTTGAGGTGGTGAAGGAGATAATTGGTTATCATTTTGAGTTTAATCTGGATTTAATTGATAGTAATTTAGAAAATCAAGACAATATAATAAATTTCTGGCATTACTATAACATAAATACAAATTCAGATAAGCATTTTAAAATTTATCCAGTTTACAGCCCCAGTTTGATGCAGTTACCCTGGCATAGTAAAATGGAATTTATTGTTCTTTTGAAGGACAGAGGTTTATCCAATCTTCTTGATAAAAAACGCAACGGAGAAATATTACATTTAGAGATGGAGACCAAAATAATGATTCCTGCCGAACAATATGATACGGTAGTTTATAGAGATAGAAAAGGAGATTGGGGCATAGTAGGATTAAGTGGGGGGAAAATAGGAAGTTGGTATAATACGATAGCTAATTCAACAGATGGATTTAAGACTCCATCTTATTCTTAAGGAGAAAACATGAATATAAGTATTCCGATAGAAAGCATAAGTGATATAATTGCTGTTAGATTAACGGTGCTTGATAGAGATTTAACAAATTTGAACCCCAATGCAGTAGTAAACAATGTCTATATTGCCATACTTGAGGCAATTCATTGTGGAATGGCGATATTTGTAGCTGGCACAACAAAACCCGTAGCTCTTAATGAACCTAATCTTGTTGATATTCCCCAAAGTGGTATCCCAACGGCAAATTATAAGATAGAAACCACAGAAGACGATATTGCGGGAGCACATACTTGGGATGAGCAAACAGAAGTGGCGGATAACGTCATTTTCAATACGGATATTGTCGACGTATTTGCAGAATATTTGCCGCTTGCTGGTAGTGTGATGACAGGGGCATTAACATTGTCGGGCAATCCAACACTTGCTAATCATGCAGCAAATAAGACATATGCGGATCTGAAAGTATCCTCAGTCGCCGGAGCAGGTGCGATTGAGTCCTCAGAGGGTACAACTCCTGAGATCACAATAAAAGATGCCACGACAGCGGTCAAAGGAGCAGTTCAGCTTGAAGATTCGGTTATATCTGAGTCAATAGTCAAAGCGGCAACTCCAAACTCCGTGAAAACCGCCTATGACAAAGCTGCGGGGGTGGTGAGTGGACATAGTGACATTACTTCTGTCGGAGCGGAAATTGAGGCAGCCGTCACACATAAAGATGGTGATGGCTCAGACCATGCAGATGTTGCCACAAATACAGCAGCAAGGCACGCTCAAAACACAGATACAGTTCTCGATAGCGGTGGATTGAATGAAGTCTCTGCTGCTCAAGCAAAGGTGGCACATACACATAGTCAAGATGGCGATATTCATTTAAGCTCTGTGCAAAAAACCGATCTCACAGATGGGAATGTAAGTGCTGCTCATTATCACGATACAGACAGAGCACGTGCAAACCATACCGGAATACAGGCAATGGCAACAATAAGTGACGCTGGTAATTTAGCAATCAAAGACTCGGTTGATTTGTCAGGAGCGGAGGTAACGAATAAGACCGCAGATAATATTGCTGAATCTGCAAGCAGAAAATGGGCTGGTGAATCCGGTGCAGACATAACCGCAAATCATGCACCGCAAGCACATAGAGAATCACATGGATATGCAGGTAGCGATCCGATAGGTTTTGATGAACTTCCCGAAGGTACAATTTACAGAAAGTTCCTTGCAACTGAAAGGGCAACACTTGCATTAATTGCTGATGTGAAGAACAATCTTACTTCAACTGACACAGACAAGCCGCTTTCCGGTTTGATGGGTAAAACACTCAAAGATTTATTTGATTCAATCACTCAGAATATTGAAGATTGGATTTGTGGCACAGAGGCTCAGGAGAGGAGGCGCTTTATTGATTTGAATATGTACATGACTTATGAAACCACAATTTACTATCAAGCAGGTGGATATTTTCTCGTAGAATATTTCTTTAAAAATGATGCTGGATTTCCTACTGGAATGACAGCTCCGAGTGTGTGGATAACTGCTGATTTAGAGACAGCTGGATATGACGTTGAAACGATATCAACTGCTCAGAGCTTGCTTTCAATTCCAAAACCCGATTATGATTATGATGATCTTTATTCAGACGGTGAAGCAAACAAGGCAACAATAGTATATCATATCAAATATGTAAATGCCCTATATGAGACGGCATTTTCGCAAAATGAGGTGTTGAGCAGTTTTCTTCCACCACCCAGTACTTTGACCGTGAGTGAAACAGTTGAAGAATTATTGACCGGGACTTACTCAGCCACATTTGCAAGTGACATCGGTGGACAGCTTGCTGCCAATGCTGTGTTCGGATCGAAGGTGGCATCACAATTATCGAGAATAATTAAAACGACCACCGATCCCACTTTTACACCCGATTTTATCGGTCAAATGTGTGTAAATACCACTGATAGTAAAATATGGTTCGCATATGGTACGGGTGCAGGTGAATGGGCATACGGAGGAACAAAGGTATAACATGATTGGCAATTTTGAAGATTACAGAAAAGCAATCTCAGGTCAGGACTTTAGATACTTAGAGCCGGAAGTACCTCCCGGTGGATACATGGTACTGGACAAGCTCCCACATGAAAACGCCACGGCTGCACTTGAAAACAATTTACTTCTTAATAGAATTACTAAAGGGAGCATTGTCAATATCTTTGAGGAAGGATTCTACTACCTCGCAGAATATGATAATAAATTAAATTGGCTGGATTTCCCCTTCATATACCCGGATAAGCAGCTCGATTTCTATAATACCAACCAATCGGTTGGGTTTAAAATAAAAATAACAGATAGTAAATTTTCCATCATGGATGGTTCTGATGATTCCGCAATGCAGTGGAATGCAGAACGAATTACAATATTTCCAACCCTAACCGATCCAGATGCAGTTGCAGGTGGAATGTACTATGATGGAAGCAATTATAAATTAGGATTCTTAATAGAATAATTAAAATGTCTCAATATGAGACGAAGGAGTAGATATGGCATTAGTATGGAAACAAGCAATCACCACAATGGATTTTGGTGGTGACATCTTAATCACAGACATTGCAGACAATGACGTTCTTGCATGGGACACTGCCAGTTCAAAATGGATTAACCAATCGATTGCTGAAATTGCCGACGCAGTAGTAATAGCATCTCCAACAGATGGAGACCTTGCATACTATAGCACCGATACGTGGGTAGGACAATCACTTTCAGAGCTTGATATTGTCACGGCAGCAGCGGCACTTACAGATGGTAAAGTTGTCACTGGAGCTGGTGAAGGAAAAATTCTTGAAACAGGAACGCTTGCATGGGATGAAGCAACCTTTAAACTCAGTGGAATGAAGTTAATTGACATAACCCTACTTACAGAAGAGCCCGCAGCAAATTCGGGACAAATATATTATCTCGATGATAGTATCAATCCTGCATCATTTTGGGTTTGTATTAACGATAATATAGGTGTATAATATAGAATAACCCAGCAATAAATTCGTCTATATGACGAGAAGGAGTATGTATGCCTAAGATAGTACCTTACGCAGGTAATGAAATCCTTACAGCTAAGGATATGGAACTCATTTTGTTTGTAATTCAGAACTCCACGCTTCCGTTTTCGTATCAAGCACAGGTTTCTGTAACATATCAGAAGGTACAGAAGCTGTATGAAAGTATAAAAAAGACCGATGACGTACCGGCACTAAGTTTCGCAAAGGAGATCATAGATGACACAAAAAACCCACGCAGGAGATAAGTCGCCTAAAAAAGATATTGAGTTTATTGCAGAAAATAAGAGTCCATTCGTCCAAAAGGAGCTGGATTTCATAAAACGAGCATTTGAAAAGACAACCTATATTGGCAAGGACGTTCTGCTTATATATTCGCTTTCTTGTGTGATTGGCAATTCATTCAAAACCTTCTCGAAGGTTGACATCCACTTGCTCAAGCAGGTTTTGGATAAGACTACTATACTGTGTGCCGATATGGCATTTGTGGCTGGTATCATCGGTAAGATGGAGAAGCTGATAACTACCCCGAAAGTGAAGTGATCACATGGCATTAGTATGGAAGAAGGCACTAACTACTGCGGAAGATTCCGACTATAAGAATAGCAATGTAGTTGTAGCCGATATTTCGGATTTTGTCTCTGAGGTGAACTCTGCACTTGCGAGTCAGGTCACAACCGAACTGGTCAAGGCAGTTGATGCAGACGGGCTTCGTCTTGAAGACGATGGTGGGAATGGGATATTCGTCAAGGATGGCGGCAACGTCGGCATCGGGACGACAGGACCAGCAATGAAACTTGATGTTGCAAGTGGTGGTATTGTGGTAGACGAGGGTTCGTATAGTGCTGGGGCTGAAACCCCAACAGATGTAGCTTTAATATTAAGGGATCGAACTTCAAAGATTTACTTCCAGAGTGGACCTTATCCAAGGAATTTAATAACTCCTAACTCTGGCAATATACAAATAGGACAAGTCGGAACTGTTCTAGTGCGCTCAATAAGTTTGATGCCGGGTAATGCGGGGTACACATCTGTGTATAGTGGTGGTAGTGAAACTATGAGAGCAACTGGCGGCAACGTCGGCATCGGGGTAGCAGACCCACATTCTAAACTTGAAGTTAATGGGGCAATAAGTTCAGCCGTCTTAGCTGTAACATCTGCAAATGATGGGACAGTTGCAGTAGGTGGAATAAATTCTATATTTATAGATGCTTCTGTAGCAGCAGTTACAATAAATGATTTCACAGGTGGAGTTGCCGGTCAAGTAATTTATTTAGTTGTTAAAACTCCAGATGCTTCAAACGCAGTAACAATCACAGATACATCAGGAAGTAATCAAGAATTATATCTTCGTAGTGAAGCCGATTATGTCTTTGCGGTTCGTGAAAGAGGGGGATTCGTTTTTATATGTGATGGTTCTAATTGGTATGACGTAAGTCATGGGCCTAAGCATGTCTAAGTTAGAGAGGTGATACAATGACATTTGCAAGAATATTAGAAATTGCAATCGGGACATCTGCGGTGATATTTTGGTTTTGTGTCGGTGCGACTATCGGATACTTTATAGACAAAAAGAATAGGAAACGATAATGATAATTATAATTCTTACGAGTTTCGTTATTCTCTGGACGGCTTTTTTTGATTCGGCACGAGAGGCACTATTTAACGCTTCTTTTTGGAAAGCTCACATACCGAAATGGTTGCACGGGTTTCCGATTATTATTTGGCTAATGATAGTTGCTAAACTCCCGATCTGGCTATGTGTCATCTTAGCAATTTTGAGCTGGGTGATCTGGAGAATAAGTATCAAGTACATATTCTACAAAGATTGGATTTCAATGTGGATAAGATTATATAAAATAATATTTAGGAAGTAAAATATGGAAAACGAACGCAGAAAAAATGATGAAATTCTCAAACTAAAATTAAATGATATCCACAAGGATATAGAGTCACTTAAAAAAACTCACAGCAAAAAGTTTGACGAAATTCTCGAATACAATAAACACCAAGATAAATTAATAAGTGGTGTTGACTTGCTATTGCGTGGTAATGGAAAGCCGGAAAATGGATATATAGTAAAGCATGAAAAACTTTTCGAGAAAGTGCAAGGAATATGTAAAACCTTGACAATACACTGGGCGTTACTGGTAGGTGTATTTATGTTAATTGCAGGTTCAGTAATCAAACTTATATGGTTTATGCCTAAATAAAGGAGTATAAATGAAATCTAATTTCGTAATTATAGTACGAGGCGTAGCAAAGGACTTTGAGAAGGTCTGTAAATTAAGCAAAAATAATCCACACATTGAATGGTACTGGGATAAGGGTTTTGTCTCAATCTGCGGTAATTTCGACGAAAAGAAGATTGAGAAATATGAGCATTATGATTTGTCGGTAGCAACCGATTGGCGTTCAAAAACTGGATTACAAGACAAACTACCGGAGGACTAATGAAAAAAATAATTTTAATAATAATAATGCTAAGTTTTTGTTTCAGCGTATGGGGTGCAGACAGCACACGTACACGAAGCGAACTTGAAGCTTTATTCACACCGACTGGTGTTAATTATATCACGGCACAGGACTTGAGGGATCTGCTTGCAAGTATGTTCGTCATTGACAGCATCATGACAGTCAACGATATTGATTATGAAATGCTACCAGGTTTATTTACACTGGGGGGAAGTGGTGATTTGGATGGAAATGATGATATTCAGTCAACGGACGTGCTATGGCTTGAATCATATATTAAAGGTGACTCTACTTTTACTGTAGCTCAGTATTTAACAGCAGATATAAACGGAGATGGTTTTGTAAATTATTGGGACTTGCTTATTCTGTCACAATTATCAGGGAAATCAGTACCAATATCATTGGTAGATAAAATGACTGCATGGAATGCGGTAACAAAAAAGATTTATAATTATGGCGACAAATGAATATTTTTAATCAGTGGAAATACGTTAATCTTCCTTTAGGATATGCAAAAGAACCATCTAAAATAAAGGGTGGTAACTGGTGTCTTATATGCTGTATCTGTCTTTTGTTCTCAATCACATTTGGAATCCCGCTTTATCCGAAATTCTTAAATTGGCTCTTGAGGCAGAATAACGGCTATAGGAACAAGGCAGAGGTTAAGTGGCATGTTTTGTCAGATTTACTGAAAGTTAAGTTCCATCTCTCTCTTTTTGACGGTAAAAACCATCCTAAAGATATTAAAGCTCCTGCCATTGTAAGTTATGATATTATTCCTGGCGGAGAGTACAATTCACATTTCGTAATTTTACTTAGTTTATTGAAAAATGGTGAAATGTTTGTATTCGATCCGCTAATAGGTGGGACTCGAATAATGGATGAGGTTATTTTCAGTGTAATTTCAATTTCTAAAAAGAACGTTTGAAAGAAAGAAAGCTAAAAAAGTAGTTGTTCATATCCACGAAAGAATTACGAATAAACGTCATAATTTTATCCACCAAGAATCCAGAAAAATAATCAATAAATTTGGCATAATTTGTATTGAAAAACTGAACATTAAATCTATGCTTAAGAATCATTATCTGGCTAAATCCATTTCGGATGTAGCTTGGAATCAATTTGCTCAACAACTTTTCTTCAAAGCGGAAGATGCTGGTCGAAAAATAGTAGCAGTTGACCCAAGATATACAAGCCAGAGATGTAGCCAGTGCGGGACAATAGTCAAAAAGACTCTTGCTACACGTTGGCATAAATGCCCTGTCTGTAATGTTCGTATTCATAGAGATTATAATGCCTCGCTAAATATTTTGGCTCTGGGACTACAGAGCTTTCCTTCGGGATAGAAGCCCACGTCCTTTGGATGTGGGAATAGTCACAGTGTAATTTGGATTGAAATTTGAATAAAAAACTTGACAGAAAATTTGTTTGATTTTATTTTTTGTTTAAATTTACGATAAGGAGATTGAAATGAAAAGATTTGAAAACGGAATCGAGTTTGACAGCTTACGGGAGCGTTTGGGTTTTGAAGGTATGCTTAGTTCCATGAAGGAGTGTTTGAACAATTATACGAAAATTAAGAAAAAAGCAGGAATATTTATACCGGATATTTCGCTTATCTTAACACGAGATTTCATTCTAAGTTATAAAAACATTGATTGTGCTCATAGAATGGAAAAGATAAAATCTGAGAAGAATCCAGAAGTAAAGATCGACTCAATAGCTTTTGGCATTGACAAAGAACTTCTTAAGATTTGTGTTGAATTATACAAGGTAGTAGACGACAAGACAGTCATTGACGATTTAATAAAATCTGCCTCATGTTCATCTATTAAAATACCACCTGATGCGAATTTATCTTTAGAAGATTAAAATGAAAATAAAAAAATATCTTGAAGAGAACACGAAGCGAAGTTCAACTCGATTGAAAAGTTTTATTTGGTGTATTGTATTCGTTATTATAGACTTGGCCTTACAGACGTCTCTGTGCCTGTCTTTGTTGAATAATGCAATGTTGTTAAAAGAGATACCATTTCTCGTATTCATATTAGTTGATATTATGATTCATTTTATAGCAATGTTTTATCCTCAATATTTACAAAAGATTATCGAAATGGGTGTCAATAAGTGGGGAAAATGAAACAAGTATTAATCGGATTAATCATTTTGGCGATCTCATTCATAGGTGGGATGTATTTCGGAATGAAATCTCAACCGGAGCCGATAATAACCGCAAGAATAATTTATGATACAATTCCAAATGAACATCCGGACACAGTTTTTATAATCAAAATAGCAGAGATCGAAATAATTGATACGCTGATAATCGACACATCAAGAATTGATACAATCAAAGCACCTATTCTTTATCATGTGGCAAAAACGGATATTGAAGTTGGGAATTGGAAAATCCATATTGAGTACAACACGCAAACTCAGGAGTTTTCAATCTCACATTATGAGTTTCAAATAATTGTGCCAAGGATAGAACAGGCAGCCAGAAAAGCGGTGTCTTTTGGTGTTCAGGCAACTTATTATGGCGGGGAGAAACCGAAGTTTGCACTTTCTGCACTTTTGGGATTTCCAAGAATTATTGATAACCTTTACGTAAAATTTGGAGCTATTTCTGATGAATCAATTGGAATTGGAATATGTTATATATTTTTTTAATATTAATAAAAAGGTGGTATAAAATGCCAAAGAAAGATGGAAGTGGAAAGGGTGTCGGTGCGAATAAAAATACCGGAGGTTGCTCAAAAGGTGGTCCCGGACATGGAAAAGGTAGCGGAAGAAATAACGGTGGGCGTAAGTGAAAATTTTTTATTGAAATTAAATTAAAAAGGATATTAAAATGATTAAAAAGTTTACGTTTACAAGCATTGTCATATTGGCCGTTTTGTTTTTAGCCGTCCAATCTGCTTCTGCTATTCCGGCAGCCTCAACTTGGAACGGTTTATGTAGTTGTGTTAAAGACTATATAAGAGATAATGCTCATGATCCCAGAAGTATTAAATATGTTGAATGCAGTCCAATTTTAGAATTTGACAATGGACTTTATGGTCAAAGAGTAAAGTATCGTGGTAAAAACGTATTTGGTAGTATGGTACTTAATGAGGAAATGTTTTATATAAATGGCGAAAAATACAATGCTGTTGTTGTTGCTACAAGTTCGATGGAAGATTTTGTTAGATTAACTTATTTAGGTGAAGTTAAAGTTATTGCCTCTTATAATTATGATGGTACAAGATTTTAAAAAACTTGACAAACTTTTTTCAATATAAATATTCAGTAATATAGATATGATAAGTATATCGTTGAATATTCGAAGTAATTGGATCAACGTTAAATAAAACCAATAATTCTAAATAGTTGAATCCCCCTTAGGTACAACGTCCCGCCATGACGAAACCGACAATGCATAACGAAAGTTAAAGAACGGGGAGCTTTGGTGAAAATAAAATCCAGAAACCTATTTGTAGGATGCTGGTGCAGAGAGCCATGCTTGTAAAGAGACAGCTAAAAGACACTCCTTTGTATTATATGCAGAGAAGAAAATGGCACGTTTTAATTTTTTGGGCTTGATTTAGCGAAAACTATTTCAGGTATGGCTCTACGTGGGGCAGTCCAAAGCCTGCCCCACCTGTTTTTAAAAATGAAATATAAAAAAACATAGGTGGTATAAAATGCCAAATAGAGACGGTAAGGGTCCTCGACAACAGTCACCAAAACCAAGTAAACCAAGAGGTGGAAATAAGCTTGGTAATTGTAAGCCCACTAACAGTCCAAAAACGGGTAAGAAATAGTTTTTTCTTGACAAACAATTTTCATCATATACAAAATGGTCATTCTTTTCATTCTCGTCTCCTTTCAAAGGAATCTCCGGCTGAGAAATTGGTCGGAGATTTTATTATTAGAAAAACCTCGCCTCTCAGCTAGCTACCTTTTTTGAGAAATATTCAACAATAAATAAAATATTTAATTTAATTAAAACACCGCAAAGCACTATTAACACTACACCTCCGCCATTTCACAATAAAAAAATACAATAAAAATTGATATAAAACTTGACAAAAGTTTATTTTACCTTATATTTTTGGCATCATTAAATAATGTGATAGGAGATCGAGATGAAAAACGAAAGAATAGTAAGGCACTTCGGGATTAAATTCGCAAGAGAATTTAAAAAAGATAATCCCAAAAAGTTCACTCCTAAAACAGGTGAACTTTCAAAATCTAAGAAAGCTAAAAGTATTATGGAAATATGGACAACTAAAACAAGGCGGTTGCACACCATATATTGCCGAGCTTATAATTATGCCATGTCTCATAAAAAAGATATGAGTAAAGATATTGTTATTAAGAATATTTGGCAACACATATAAGGGCAATAGCCCGAAAGGAAAGAGATGAAAAAGAAAGAATTGGCGGAATTAAAAAAATTAGACAGAAAATGGATGAATGGCAAAGCAACCATAATGGAAATAATGCGATGCAGAGTATTGCGAACAATGAGCAGATTGGCTGAAAGACCAATACGAAACGATTATTTGCATTCCCAAGGCACAGCCCGAGGATCTGAAGAAATAAAATGAATTTGCGCAAAATTAAGAAATGCGGTGGTGAGGTTATTGACCAATACAAAAAAAGATATTTAAGCGAAAAAATTTAAAAAGGAGCAAAATGAAAAAGATAATGGAAAAAATGTTGGCAATAAGAAAGGATATAGGTTCTTTCATGTTTGACGCTAAGGGGTATAATTATGAATTTGCCTCTGGCTCACAAGTATCAACAAAATTTAGAGAAATTGCAAACAATCACAATGTAATGCTAATATTTACAACAAAAAATTGCAAAATTCAAGTCTTTGAATCTATCTATAAAGATACAAAAAAAGGATTTGAGAAAACAAAACGAGAATTTCTAACGACTGGAACTATTGTTTACAGATTTTTCGATATTGACTCATGCGAAGAAGTGAAAACCGAAATGCCTCTTTGGGGATTACAATCGGATCCATCACAGTCAGTCGGTGCAGCTCTAACATATGCGGAAAGATATTTGATTAATAAAGAGTTTAACGTTCCAACCGACAAAGACGATCCTGACGCAAAGATCAAGGATGAAAAAGTTGGAAAATACGAGAAAAAGAACTCGGAATATATTAATCATCCTAAAGCGATTAAGAACAAATGGGGGTGGGAAGATGCTCCTGTTGAATTTTTACTCGAATTGTCGTCCACGAGTGATAATCCAGATTTGGTTGATAATTCAGATAAGGAACAGCATCGCCGTAATATGGTTGACACTTCCAGTAAAATCTTAGAAGCTATTAATAAAGAACTCAGACAGTCAGGTGCTGAAACTATCGAAGGTTATCTTTATTGTGATTGTGTTGATGCACTGCGAAAATTGGAGGAGAAATAAGATGGCAATAACAAAACAGGAACTGGAAGAAGAACTTAAATTCAAGGAAGAAATGGCTCTCCGATGGGAGAAAGCTGCAGAAGTGATTCGTGAAAAACTGGCTCTCCTCCAGGCAAAGGAGCAACAATGATTAGATTTGTAGAACCCAAAGACAGTCTATTCGAGACCGCTTGCGAAATTACAAGAAGGAGGTACGCAAAGCAATATCTCGACAGTCAAGAGAAGCAAGCAAGGCGTAATCTGAATATCAACATGACAATCGAAGCAAAGCCATCCGATTGCATATTTTCAATCGATGGTGAAGGTGAAAAGGATGTTTGTCTCTTGGCAGATGGAGAAAATAATATCTGCCCCTACTTTGACAAGCATGAATGTAATTGTCTCTGTCCTCTTGACAGCGGCAATATTTTAATTAGGAGAACAAATGACCCTAAAAAAACAAATTCCGTCTTTTGACCATCAGCAGAATTACTTGTGCCAGATTACGAGCAGGGTCAATAAAAAACTGCTCAAGAAGCTGAGGGGGAAGGGTACTGGAAATATCACAGTTCTTTACCAGCGTATTTTAGAATACGGCGGCTATGTAGATTATGCCGACATGAAAGAAAAATGTAAAAGCACAATAGGCATAAAATATATCTGGGACGGTCTCGTTTCAGAATACTTAAATAAGGAGATGTAATGACAGAAAGAAATGAAAGAAACGAATGTTGGTCTTGCAAATACAAAAGGGAAGTGCCAGGCAGTTACCATATTAGGTGTGCAAATCCCGATCCACAGATGAAAGGCAATCCTCACGGGATTAAAAAGGGATGGTTTTTTTATTGGTTTAATTTTGATCCTGTGTGGAAGACTAAATTATGCAACAATTATAAGGAGCTATAATAGAAAAAACAATGGAACAAAAAACTTACGAACAATATAAAGAAGAAATGATTTATACAGTCGGCGCTTCTTCCGTTGGCACTATAATGGGGGCGAATAAATATTCATCTCCATACCGCTTATATCTCGAAACGAGAGAAGAAATTGAGCGGTTTCAAGGTAACGAAAAATCCGAGATTGGCTCTTTTTTTGAGAATACTATAATTGATTATTTTCTTAAAGACCATCCTGAATTGACAGAAGTTACACCAAAATCATTATCAGAGAGACTGTCCTTTTTCAGCACAGAAAGAAATGCAAGAGTTTATGTTCATCACGAAATCCCATTCCTTTCTGGAATACCAGACAGAATTTGTTATGATAGAGATGGAAATGTTGTCGTGTTAGAAGCTAAAAATACAGGTGAATATATGGCTAAAGATTGGGAATATTGTCCGATGATGGCATACTATCAAACCTTGACATATCTTGACATCTTGAATGCTCAATATGGTTACGTTATAGGGCTTATAGGCGGTAACAAATTCATTACTCATAAGATTGAAAGAAATGATGAAGAAATGGAAAATGTCAGAATTAAAGTAAAAGATTTCTATAGAAGGTTGATTGATTCAGATCCACCAGACGTTTCGGCTATTGATAAAGGAACTATCGAGGAGCAATATCCTGAAATAGAAGAAGTAGAGACAGAATTTCCATATAATATGAATAGTATTTTTGAGGCACTTGACGAATTAAAATTGAAAAAAATCGAACTTAATGAATATGAGAAACAGCTCAAAAATAACATCCGTCATCATCTTGGACAAAATTCAGCCGGGGTAACTGATAAGTGGAGAGTTACCCAAAAAGAAGTCATAACAAACAGATTAAATACACGCCAATTAAAATCTGATTTCAATGAGATATATGAAAAGTGTCTCGTATCATCAACATCACGAAGATTAATAATTAAAAAGATAGGAGATTGAAATGAAACAAATGAGCTTAAATGTTTTGGCAGAACCAAAAATTACAAATGAGCTTGGAAAAGCAGTCGGAGATAATGCAAGGTTACAACTATTCCTTCGTTGTGCTCAAACAGAAATACGCAAAAATCCTAAATTATTGGAATGCGAACAGAGGTCGGTTCTTGGAGCATTATTTTCAGCAGCACAATTACATCTCAATTTTTCAGGTCTGGGACAAGCATATCTTGTCCCCTATTTCAATAGCAAAAAGAAAGCTACAGAGTGCCAGTTTCAAATTGGATATAGAGGTTATCTTGACTTGTTTTATCGCCATCATGCAGGATTTTTGGTCGAAGCCGAGGTCGTCAAAGAAGGCGATAAATTTGATTTTCAATTTGGAACAAATAAATTCATCAACCATCAATGGGGTGAAAAAAGAGGCGAAGTAGTAAAAGTCTATGCAATAGCAACAATAGGAAATGAAAAAACCTTTATCGTAATGAGCAAAGATGAAATTGATGAAGTTAAAAAGCTGTATGCCAAAACAACGAATATCTGGGATAAACACTACGAAGCAATGGCAAAAAAGACGGCTTGTAAAAGACTTTGTAAATATTTGCCTCTTTCGATAGAAATGCAATCAAGTGTTTCCCTTGATGAAACAACTCGATATTATCAACCTGAAATTGCTACTTTTGACACCGAACCAGATCGCACAGATTTTGATGAGATTGGGAAACCAGAAGAAACCCATCCCGAAAAACAACTTGCCGAACCTGGCAAAGCGATAATTATAGACAAAAAACTATCTCCTGAATACGTCATTTTCAGGAAACAAATGGTGAATATATGTACCAGTCTTGGGGAAAAGGACTTCTTCACAAAATTAGGAAAGCTCGGATTCGAGCACGTAGAGGATTTGGAAACAGCAAGCACTGAAGATATGGACAAAGTTCTTAATGGTATGTTGGAAATAATTTGACATTAAATTGTCTCAAAATTAAATAGAAGTGAGCGGGTGTGGCGAAATAGAGACGCAAAGCATCGATACGTGTGGTGAAAGTCCAACGGCAGAGGGCAAACGAAAACTGTAAATTTTCCTCTGGCCCTTTTGCTATGCGAGATTGTTGCAGCAATCATGCAGGAATCGAATCCTGCCACCCGCTTCACTTTATGAAAGGATAAAATGAAAAAAGAAATTACAGAAAGAGTAGAAGAAAGAAGAATAAAAATATTACAAGACAGACTTGATTATCTTGTACAAAAACCCCATACATCAAGAAAAAATATAACTGAAATAATAATGCTTGAAAAAAAAGTAAAAAATTTAAAAAGGATAATATGTTTGAAAAATTAAAAGCTAAACTTAGTCAAGAAGGAAGAACCTTTATGTGGTTTGTGCGAAATTATCTTCCCGAAATTAGATACCCTGCCGTAATGTCTCAACTCCATGACATCAATACGATGAAAGATGATGTTAAAGAAGCCATTGAAAAATATCTTAATGATAAATAAACAAACAAATAACTTGACAATATTAAAAATGATTATCTAAATTGTCTCAAATAAATTCAGAAAGGATACTATGAAAGAAATTGAAGGCGTAACGTATTTATCGGTTTATGATGTTGCCTATAAACTTGGCTGTTCTCATCAAACCGTAAGGAATAAGATTAAAGCAGGAAAAATTAAGGGTATTACGCTTATGGGTGTAACATATATAACAGAAGCTGAATATAAAAACTATCTCCTTAAAGGTGATAAAGGCATTAAAAAGTAAATGGAAGGATGGATTAAATTGCATAGGCAGATAAGAGAGAATCCAATTTATACAAACTCGCATGCAATTCATACTTGGATAGAATGTTTGTTAAGGGCTTCACATGAACCACGAGAATTTTATCTAAGGAGAAAAAAAGTATATCTGCAAGATGGGCAATTTGTTATGGGAAGATCGGAATTTGGTAAATCAATAGGTATATCTGGCTCTACCGTATGGTTCTGGATTAACGAATTTGAGAAAGCAGAAATGCTTGACAGCAAAAAAACAGCACAAGGAACTATTATTACGATACTTAACTGGAAAAAGTACCAATCACTTGACAGCAAAAAAACAGAAGATGAACAGCAAAAAAACACTTACAAGAAGGTTAAGAAGGATAATAAGGTTAAGAAAACAAAAGAAATACATAAAGAAAATTTTGCTGACTTCGTTAAATTATCAGAAGAAGAACACCAGAAGCTGATAAAGAAATTCGGTGCTATAGATACCAAATCTGCTATTGATATTTTAAATAACTATAAAGGAAGTTCCGGCAAAAAATATAAATCAGATTATCATGCTATATTGAGTTGGGTTATAAAAGAAGTATATAAGCAGAAATTAAACAAAGAACCAGCCGGCACGGTAGAAGAAAGAGCCGCAGAAGCAAGAAGGTTACATGAACTTAGAAATAATTCATAAATTGATAAAAAAAATTGAAGTTGGATTTCGTGGTAAATTCGAAATGGAAGAAATGTATGAACTTGAACAGATATTCAAGAATGTTGAAACGGAAAAGCAACTTGATGAAACTTATAATGCAATATGTGATAGTTACAAATATTCTAAATTGCCGATTTTGGGTGTTATAGTAAGAATTGTGCAAAGTATTGGACTTCGGAAAAAAACAAGAATGGGAACAATTAAAATTTGCGATTGTGGAAAATGTATCGAAGGATCGGTGTCGGTTTTCGATTTAAGGACTTATCTTTTTTACGAGCATGAATGCGGGGGCTGGAAAAAAGGAGGTATAGACGGAATATGTGCAATCCCGATAAAGAGCACTTGGTGTTATAATTTACGTCCAAACGAAAGGAATATCCATACTCATCTTGAAGAAATACAAGATTACGAGAGTCAATATTTTGAATTTGCATATATCCGACTATGGAGAGAATATTGCTCGATGAAACCTTTTATAGAATTTGACAAATTCAATCCGTATGCCTTCTGGGGCCTGGGAGACAGGTCGAGGGGGATGCGCAGGATAACAAAGGCACAGATAAAGAATGAATATCTAAAGACAGAAATCGAAGAGAATGAGACAAAAGATGATATTGTCTTCGATATAAAAGACAAAATTAAGGAAATACCACAGGAAGTAAAAGAAGAAAAAACCTTCGAAGAATTTTTAGAAAAAAGTAACACTGAATATATCGAAAAACTTGACAGGTAAATAAACGTATGTATATTATGACCATAAAAAATAAGTAGGTAAAAAATGAAAAGAGTAGCATATTATTTAACTGAGGAACAGATTAAGTTCCTTAATAAAAAAGCAAAGAAAACAGGACTAACGGTATCTGAAATAATTCGCAGGGCAATAGATGAATACAGAAAATAAGATTTGTTCTAAATGTGGTGAAACAAAATCGGTTATGGTTTTTATTATTTTTGATAACATGAAAGGAGAATAAGATGGCAACAATATTACAGATTTTAGTGGTAGCTTCCGTGATTGGGCTTGCGTGGATAATCGGACTTGCTATTTGCAAAGCCGGTGCGATGGACGATTTTCAACGAGCTTTATGGAAATGCGAGAACTGCAAGCATTATGAAAATAACGATGTTAAACATAGACTAATTGCTTGCAAGGGTATTTGGAAAATCACCGAAGAGTGTCTTGAATGTAGAAAAAAGGTAAACAAATGACAACATTCTTGACTATGTTACAGAAAAAACTTGACATCTGTAAGAATAGAATTAAATTGTATATATGAGTAATTTAAAATATTTTAGGTATCGGATTTATCCGAACAAAGAACAGACTGGAAGCATTAATCAAATGCTTGGGAATGCTCGATTTATCTATAACTGGGCACTGGAAGCAAGAATCAAGGCGTATGCAAAAGATAAATCGAGTGTGTCTGCATATACATTGATGACAAAAGTTACTCAACTCAAAAGACAACCTAAATATGAATGGCTTCAATTGTCTGTTGCTCAAAGCCTGCAATGTTCTATTGTAAATATGGAAAAAGCATTTACTCGATTCTTTAAACAAAAAAAAGGATTCCCCAAATTTAAAAGTAAGAAAAATAAAAGGCAATCTGTGAGTTTTACACAAAACACACGAATAAATTTTGGAATAAATAGAATATGGTTACCTAAACTAAAATGGATACCAGCACGGTTGAGTAGGGAATTTGAAGGAGGAATCAAAACTTCAACATTAATAAAAACTTCTACCGATAAATATTTTGTAAGCATATTGGTTGAATTGCCAGAAATTAAGATAAAACAAAAACCAATTAGAAAGAAAACTGCTGTCGGGATAGATACAGGAATAAAAGTTTTCGGAACTTTTTCAGATGGCAAAACAATAGAAAATCCAAAGCATTTAAAATCCTCAATTACAAAACTCAAAACATTGAATAGGCGTGCAAGCAAGAAACAAAAAGGAAGCATAAATAGGAAGAAGGCAAACCTAAAATTAGCATTACTTCAAGAGCATATTGCAAATCAAAGACAAGATTTTTTACATAAAATTACTACTCAGATAGCAAATGAGTATGATACGGTTATTGTAGAAAATTTGAATATTGCAGGAATGACTAAAAATCATTGCTTAGCTCAAAGTATAGCAGATTTGGGGCTTGGAAATTTCTATAAACTTTTGGAATATAAGTTTGCCGATAGAGGAAAAAACTATATTATGATAGGACGTTTCCAACCTTCCTCAAAATTATGCTCCTCGTGTGGATATATAAAAAAAGATTTAAAACTTTCTGATAGAACTTGGGTCTGTCCAGAGTGCGGAGCTGAACACGATAGGGATTATAATGCTTCCAAAAATATTTTAAGTTTTGGATTAGAAAAGCAGAATTTAATAAACAAAATACCGATGGGGCGTCGGGATTATAAGTCTGTGGAGATTGTATGAGACTTTTTTCAAGCAACAATCTGCGAAGCAGAAAGTATTCAATAGAATATCGTCCAATGACTTTAAGTGGGAGATATGAAAAACATACCAGAAAAGATTTATCTCAATCTTGGAGATAAAAGAGATGTTGGAGACTATGACGATTTCAACATACTGCGAAAAGTGGCAGATGTAACTTGGTGCGAATATGGGATTGACGAAACTGATGTTGAATACCAATTAGTTAAGAGAGGAGAATAAGATGAAAAAAGTAAAATATTCAGATGGCAAAGATTATTCTCACCTCAAACCAAATTCATTAGGAATAGATGAAGATGTTGAAGATTTTGAAGAATATGGGTTATACCGAGTATGCCCAATGTGTGGGAGCGATAATATTACAATTACTGACGAAGCAGACATTTGCCATGACTGCGGATTTGTATATACATAAAGGAGTTATTATCTTATATAATTGCCAGAATGAAAGAGAGTTGAAAATAGCAGTTAGTTATGCCAGCAGACTCTTGAAAGAAAAGGGGAAGGTTTCCGTCCTTGTTGATTCAACAAAGAAACGAAGGACTTCAAAAGAAAACAGATATTATTGGAAAGTAATTGTTTCTATGTGTTCTATACATACCAAGGAGAGCCAGCGAGACCAGCATGAAATATTCAAGGATGAAGTTCTTGGGCGTTATGAAATAAGAAAACCAACTGGTGAAATCATAACAAGATCAAGAAGCACCGCCACTCTCACCACACAGGAATTTGAAGATTATGCACAGCATTGCAGGATGCTTGCATTTGAATGGTATGGACTTAATTGTCCCCTACCTAATGAAGTGATTTATACTGATGAAATGTATAAAGGAGTATGATGAACAGCAAAGATTTTGAAAAATTCTGTATTGTTATGTTTTTAGTTATCATTATTATTCTTGTTATTGCCATTATTTCTATTACAGAGGAATTGAATAAAACAAGAGATTATAGACAATACAATGAAGCGGAACTTGACTCAGCAGTGTTCTATTTGGGGCTTGAAATTTGTCAAATAGTAGAAGGCACACCATATTTCTATTATGGCGATGAAAAGTATAATGTAATAGCATTTTATAGAGAGAACAAATGACAATATCTATTAAATACCTCGATTCACTCTGGCGGAAAGCGGTTAAGTTGAAATGGAATTACAGATCGGTAGTATCTGGTGCACCCGTAGAACGTGTTCATCACATAGTTACAAGGAACAGAAAAAACATTCCAGAAATTATTGTCTGGCTATATTTCATTCAGCGAACAGGAATTGAAAGAAATCAAAAGGAAACGCTTATGGGCGAACAGACATTAAAGCGTGAGAGCAGGAGAATGAGAAGGTACATAAATTTATTATTCTCAAACATGACTTTATTAGATAGGATCAAATTTGCGCTGCTTGGAAATTATCACAAACCACTCCTGAGAACTGAGAATAAATTGAAGGATAGGAAGTGGAATAAGGTCAAACGGAATAAGGTTAAGGTAGTATAAAAATGAATGAAAGGATGTTGCGCAAGTTTGGTGGAGAGGTAATCGAGATAAGACATGAGTCTGGATGGAGAAAACCTATTCAGGCAACGTATTGGTTTTTATCCATAAGAGGTGAAATATGTCACCATTATTATTTCTCAGAGTGGGATTCAATAAAAGAAGCGATTAGATTCTTTTCACATCATTATACTGAGCCAATATTTATAAACCAGCAAACGCAATTTTATCTTTCAGATTATACGTGTGGGAAAAGAAGATCAAGAAAATAAAAGGAGACAATAGGATGATAGTATATGTCAAACATAAGGATAAGAGCATCATAGTTCTGCTGGATGGCGTAAGTGTTGGAAGAATATACAACGTCCGTTTGGGTTGGTAATATTTCCCAAATATGTTCAACAAGAAAAATTAACATATGATAATCAAACATAAATTCCACGCTAAACCAACTATCCGAAACGGGATAAAATTCCAATCTACCAAAGAGGGAAAATATTACGATGAGCTTCTACTTCGACAGAAAGCAGGCGAAGTGTTGTTCTTTCTCAGACAGCCAATGTTTGACTTTCCAGGAAATGTTCGACATAGAGCAGATTTCATTGAGTTCTGGACAGATGGAACCGTGCATTTTGTTGACACAAAAGGATATAAAACAAAGGATTTTATACGTAACAAAAAAATGGTGGAAGCATTATATCCGATAGAAATAGAGGTAAAATAATTGACAAAAATATATCAAGAAAGGATAATAGGAACATGATTTATACATCGTATTTTGGCAATATCGGTAAATTAAAAAATGCTGGAATCATTCCAGTAAACATAGCACAATATCAACCCTCCTGGTTTAGGGGAGATAGTATCAAGGAGCTTGCACCATCGCCATCACTTTTTAGAGAGCTAAAAGATAAAATGATAACAGAGAAAGAGTTTAATCGAAGATATTTTAATCAAATAAATAAGCTCAATAAAAACGAAATTCTCAATAAGATCAATCAAATAGGCGAAGAAGTTGCTCTTTTATGCTATGAAAAGAACATCGATGAATGTCACAGAAAGATTGCCGGTGAATGGCTCGGAGCTAAAGAATGGAAGCAATCCGAAGATCAGCAGGAGTTGTTTTAATGAAAATTGAAATG
>Ga0222635_1000262_pt1 | contig 25861 bp, 52 predicted proteins | sample AntAcemetagen139_FD_179809 | JGI IMG/M metagenome (GOLD analysis project Ga0222635, IMG submission 179809) | Saline water microbial communities from Ace Lake, Antarctica - #139 | ecosystem: Environmental > Aquatic > Non-marine Saline and Alkaline > Saline | place: Antarctica: Ace Lake...
CTTTTGTTATAGCAGAATCTAAAATATATGAAAAATAATACTCTCCACATTAATGGAGGTTGGTTGGAGAGGAGGGCCTTTATTCCCTTAAGTCACCAACCTCTATAATGTTCACAATTCCCCTAGAGAATGATTATGGAAAGAGAAATGGAAAACAAAATAAGAGAAAAGCTAAGAAAAGCTCACAAAGAACTAGATGAAATCGAGCAAATGCTATCACCAATTAAACCAATACATCAAGAACCTTTTGATCCAATAGAGGAAAGAAATTAAAATGAAAAATCTTGAAGATAAATGTTTATGGAAAGAGTATGTTGAAAAAGCAATAGAAGAAATTAATGGAGATTATGCAGAATGTAAAATTTGTGATGGTTATGATAAAACCTGTTATTCTTATTCAATAAAAAATAATACGCAACCAGGTGGATCAAGGGAGGTTGCAAGGAAGAAATCTTGCGATTTTTCTCCTCATTTTAATCCCTCCACCACATCACTCAATAAACGAAATATTTATAAAGAGTAACTAACTAACTAAGTTACTACCAAATAAAATGTTAAATATAAACGAAAAATTTGAAGACGTTGAAGCAAGGAAATTAAGAGCTATAAAAGGAGATTTATCTTGGCATGATTTTATTATGTTGATGACTGAACATTGTTCTGATTCTAAGAAAAAAGGAAATTTCGAGGTTTATAAAAAATGAAATATTTAAAAGAGAAAATATCGCTGAAAGGGGGTTCAAATATATGAAAAAAATATTAGGAATACTAATGTTAGTTTGTTTTATTGGTCTTACATCTGCTGGAAGTGAACAAGTTGTAAACAAAACAGCAGTGGATAGTTTAATTGATGATCCAGTATATGCTAATGGAGTTTTTATGAATGGAACTTGGAATGGAGTTTGGCAAATAGCTCAACCATGGGGGTATAAAAAAGGAGATAATATAACTAATGAAAATCTTCCAGATGAATTATTAGAGTATTTTTATTACACAAGATACTTTGAAGATCCTGTAATAGAAACTCCAAGTAAGCCAGATGGAAGCACTTGTTTAGTTCAATGGGTTTGTGAAAATGGGGCTTGGATTAAGACAGATTATGTTAATTGGCATATCCCATATAATTGTGAAAAAGATAAAATGATTTATAATTCTTATTCAAATAAGATGGTAAAATCACAATACAATGAAAGGAATTGTGAACATTCAAAGAATTATTGGAAGAAAGTTATTCCAGGAGAAAAATGTTTTGTATTGAATGACAATGGAATTGGTTTAAAAGAAAAGCCAACAGAATCATGTGTTAAAGAAACAATTCAAGTAGAACAACAAACTAGCGAAGATAAACAAGAACAACCAGTAATCGTTCCAGAAAAGAAGAAAGGATTTTGGAATTGGTTTAAAGGATTGTTCAACTGAATAGATAATTAATTTTTATTTTATTAATTCTATTCTAAAGAGGTGAAAAACAAATGGATGAAAACATAATACTAAAAATAGTAATACTTATAATGGCTGCAATCATTATTATGTTAAAATGGATGTGGTGATAGAAAGTAAAAAGGAGAGTGGACAAGATGACTTCTAGTTCGCAAGATACTGATAGAATGAACAAAACAAATCCGTCAAGACCCATTTTAAACATTAAATATAAAAACAACTTCTTCTAATAGTAACTCATGGGTAACCAGAGGTTAATTGCAATTATGGTATTATTAATGTTAATACCAATGGTTGCAGCAACAACACCTTCTCTAGGAATATTTGAACAATCAACCGACATTGAATTAATTCAACTATGTTCTAACAAAACTGCTCTATGTGATTACTGTAATATTTCTTCAATCAAATACCCAAACTCTTCTTCAATATTCTCTGATGTTGCAATGACAAAAAGGTCAGGGGATTTCAATTATACTTTAATTCTTAACTACACAGAACCCCTTGGTGAATATGATGTTTCAGGTTACTGTGGTTTTAATGGAGGAGATTTACAAGTGTTTTCCTATACTGTGGATGTGACAGCAAATGGAAATGAAAGACCTGATTCTGGAGTAATTGTTTTCTTCATCATATTATTCTGTCTGGAATTCATAGGATTATTTATTATGATGATGTATAATATTTTTCATATTGCCCAATGGGATTTAGATGCAAAGGACCTAATCATTAACTTCGCATTATACTCTGGCCTATTCATAACTTTAATTTTTGGAAAGGAATACTTAGGAAATGTTTTCTTTAATGATTGGATTATTTGGTTCATTGGAATAACTGGTTTCACAAATATTATTCTTCCAGCATTTGGATTTGTAATGTCTATTGTAAAGGGGGGCCTTGATGGCATGAAACCATGAATAAGAAAAAACCTTTAATCAACAAAAAGATTCCAAAGGAATATGAACTTTGGACAGAACAGAGAATAGAGAACATCAGAAGAATGGTTTCAGTTCCAGTAACTAAGGCAGATGCAATGAGAATTATTGCAAGAACCGAGGGTGTTGAAGTAACTAAAGAAATGATTAGAAAAATGAAGAGGATACAAAAATGAGAAAAAGAATGAATAAGCGAGGAGTAAGTGATGTTGTTACTTGGGTAATTACAATCATTGGACTTTTAATTCTTGCACCAATTATGTTGTTAGTTGTTAATAGTATTCTTGATCCTTACCAAGCACAGGTTGGAAATATTACAGCAGCAGCAGGAGAAGGAGTTGGAACAGTTAAGGATACTTTCATAACTTTCTGGGATTGGTTAATTGCAATAGCATTCTTAGTAAATATGATTCTTTTATTTGTATTTGCATTCATGGTTGAATCTCACCCAATATATGCTTTCTTCTATTTCATAAGTTCTGTGATCGCATTAATGTTTTCAAAACTTGTAATGGCCCCCGTGACCACAATATTTGGGATGGAAGCATTTTCCACAGAAGTTCTCCAACTTCCAATTACAAATTTCATTGTAACAAGATTTGATTTAATTTTATTGGGAGTAATTATTGTGACGGGAATAATCATGTATGGTAAATTTAGGAGTGCATCAGGATTTCAAAGATGAAAAAGTTATTAATTATTTTGTTGATGGGAATGTTCTTAGTTAGTTTCGTAGGTGCAGCAGTTCTTCCAATGAAATCATTTGATGATAAGATAGGAGATTATGGAAAAGTTACAATTCATAACTGGAATATAATTGGAAAGATATTTGATTTGAAATTAGCAGAGTTAGAACTTAAAGAAAACACAGATACTTGTGGTTCAAGTTGTTCAGCAGAAACAGAGATAGTAATGTATCAGCGAGGAAGTTTAATAGATGATGTTAAGTTTATGACTTTGCAAGAAGATGAATCTTGGATTAAACAAGATATTAAAAGTTATCAATTCTATATTAAAACAGGCGAAGAAGTTTATGATGTAGATGATTTTGAATATCAATGTAAAGAACAAGAAGTATATGAACCAAAGAATGATACAACTTATACAGAGAAATATGATTGTAAGAATGTTAAAGTAGGAACTCACAAAGAAACAGAAAAGTTATGGGAAGAATATACTTTAGGAAGTGAAGTAGAAACAGGAACTTATGAAATTAAATTAGAAGGAGAAAAGAAATCTTCAAGAACTGTGGATTGGCAAATTACTTCTCAAGGAAAGTTAATTGATGAATGGGCAGTTTGGGGTAAAAACCCTAATTTAATTGCTTATTGGACATTTGATGAAACAACAGGAGATGTAATTGATGTAGTTAATGGATTATATAATTGGACAGAAGTTGGAACTGTTCCAGAAAGTAGTGGGGTTTTAGATGGTTCAAGAGGACATACAAGTGTTTCAAACTATTTTAAACAAGTTAAAGGAACTACTGATATTATGAGTAGTATTGAAAATCAAAATTTCACAATCGCAGGATGGGTTTATACTAAAACAGCAAGGGATCATGGACCAGTTTGGAGTAATTCAAGAGGTTCAGCAACACAAGGATTTCGTGTATTTAATTATTATGCAGGAGCAGAAGATAGACATATTGTTTTAGAAATAAACAGTGGAGGAACATCTAAAAAGGATGGAGTTGAAGGAACAGATTATATTCCTTCTGTTGAAAATAGATGGATACACTGGGCATTAAAAAGAGATGGAAGTAATTTTACTCTTTTTTGGAATGGTTCAATTATAAGAAATGTTACAAGAACTGGTGTTTTAAATCTTTCAACAGCTGGAACTAATGCACAATTTAATTTAGGTTATCAATTAGCAATAGACCAGAAATATAATGAAAATACTTATGATGATACAGGGTTTTGGGGTAAAGCATTAACTGATGCTGAAATAGTTAATTTATTTAATTCTGGAGAAGGAAAATATTATAGTGAGATTCAAGGAAATTTAATTGTTTTAAACTCTCCAGAAAATGATTATGGTCCATCAATAAATACTATAGAGTTTAATGCAACTGCAACACAAACAGTAGCAACAATATCTAATATGAGTTTATGGACAAATCAAAGTGGAATTTTCCAACAAGAAAATGTAACAACTGGATTGAGTGGAAATACAAATGAAACTATCTGGAGTCATACAATTATAGGAAATGGAAATTATTTATGGGGAGTACAAGCTTGTGATAGTGATGGGGATTGTGGTTTTGCAAGTGAAAATAGAACTGTTAATGTAGATTCAACTGCACCAGTGATTACAATTATATCTCCAACAACTCCAATTTCTTATGGTTATGTTAATCAAAATGTTACTTTAAACTGGAGTATTGTAGAGGCAGGAACTTTTGATTCAGTTTGGTATAATCATAATAGTTCAAACATAACTGTTTATGGTGCAAGTAATGTTTCAAACTTTTCTATTGAAAGTTATATAAATAATAACATAACAGTTTATGCAAATGATTCAGTAAATAATATTGGATCAACTTTCTATGAATGGAATTATACTTTATTTGAAAATAGTAAAACTTACCCAACTACAACATTTGAAACAGATACTGAATATTTCATAATTAATTTAACCTATGATGATTCAATATATTTAAGTATGAATGGAAACTTAAATCATAATGGAACTAATAGTGTTTTAACCGACACTGGGAGTGGAAGTAATGTAATATTTAATTCCACAATAGTAATTCCCGTAGTTACCGCCTCTGGAACAATGGATTTCTTTTGGAATGTTTCCTTGAATGATGGAGCAACAACAACATACATAACTTCTCCAACATATTCCCATTCAGTTACTGCCCTACAATCAATTAACATAACAAACACTGCCTGCCCAGCAGGTTACTTTGAAACAGCAAATTATACTTTTAAGGATGCAAACACCTTAACAGATCAAAACATGAATATTGATTATAATTTTGAATATGGAACAGGAGATTCAAGTTCAAAAGAATTGTATGGAAACTTTGTAGATACAGACATCTTTAGAATTTGTATTAATGAAACTCAAGGAGATTATAAATTAGGTTATGGAGAAATTAATTATGATTCAACAGGGTATGTGGAAAGAAGATTCTATATGTTTGAAGAATTTCCTTTAAGTAATGAAACAGGGAATGCTTATACTCTTTACAATCTTCCAACAGCATCAGCAACATCTTTCATCTTTGAAGTAAAGGATGCACAACTTACTCCCTACAATAATAAATATTTGAATTTATTAAGATGGTATCCTGAACTAGATGAATATAAAATTGTTGAAGCAGCATATACTGATGGTGATGGTAAGACAGTAATGAAAGTTAAAGTAGAAGATGTTGATTACAGGGTTGGTGTTTATGAAAGGGACGGAACTTTAATTCAACTTGCAGCAGCAGTAAGAATGGCCTGTTTAGTAAACCCCTGCACATATACTCTTCAAGTAGATTCAGCAGAAACAGATTTCTTTTCGGTGTATGATGTAGAATCTACTTTAGTTTATGATTCAGATAATAGTAGATTTGTTTTCACCTGGAATGATGCAAGTCAGGCCACAGATTCAATGAGATTAGATGTTTACAAAGAAACAGGATTACAAAGTATATTAATTTGTAATTCAAGTGCAACTGGATATACTGGAGTAATGACCTGTGGTACTGGAACTTATTCTGGAAACTTTTATGCGGTTGGATATAGAACAGCATCTCCAGAAAAAATTCTTATTACTTTGTGGCATTCCCTAAGTGATGCTGTTGATGGTGACTTTGGATTATTCATAGGGTTTATTTTAGCTATGGTAGTAGGATTAATTGGTATATTCTCCCCAGTAGCATCAATAACATTATTAATAATTGGTCTAATTCCAGTGGTTATATTTGGTGCAATAAACATAGCTATTTTCATGGGGATTGTAACTTTAGCAGGGATAATAATTCATTATCTCGGGAAGGCAAAGTCCTAATGGCATCAACATTTGAGGGATGGACAGAGGGAATGGTGTTTTCTATAATTTTCATTTTAATATTTGGGGTAATAGTTATTGGAGGAATGAATAATTTACATGATGGAGAGGATTTTGAAGTTGAAGGATTAGACACTTCATCAATGGAAGCAAGTTTTAATCAATATCAAGAAAATCAAGAAGATAGCATTACAGGTGGTGAAGCATCATTTTTGTCAGCAGTAGGTCTAACTTTGGGAACTTCTTGGAATATTATAACCTCGTTGTTCTCCATGTTAATGGTCTTTGTTGCAGGTGGAGGATGGATTGAAACAGTTGTAAAATATATGATGTTACCTGACTACTTGTCCTGGGCCCTTAGAGGACTATGGATCACTGCACTAGGGTTTATAATCTTAAGAATATTGTTCAAGGTGAAAACATGAGTAACTTTACAAATATAACCAACCCATTTGAAGGAGCTAATAATTTCTCTTCATTACTTAATGTAGTGAATACTAATACAGGTGGGTGGGGTTATGTAGGATTAATGATTATGATGCAAGTAATTCTGTTCATGGCCTTTATGCCACAGTTTGGTTTTGTTGCAGCATTGATGACTTCCGCATTCCTTATGTTAATTTCTGGTATGTTCTTAACATATTTGGGTCTAATGGGTTGGAAATTTCTTATGTTGTTTCTAGGACAAATATTGTTCTCCATAATATATATTACTTGGCAAGAAAGAAATGTTTAGGTAACTAAGAAGTAACTTAAAAGTGACTTAACGATATATAAAGGACTTATTCTTCCAAATACTTATGCTGAATATTAATGAAAGGAGGTCAAAATAAATGTTTGATAATTTAAGTGCTTTAGGATATGGTCTAGTAACTTTCGCTATTATTATTGGTGTAGGAACTGTTGTTCTTCAAAAATTCGGTGACTCTGTTGGAGGAACTGCTAACACAACTGTTTCTTACTTGAACACACAACTTGGAACCTCAGGGTTAGCAGGTTGGACACCCGCAATAATTGCATTAAGTGTAGGTATGTTATTCTTGGGTGTATTCCTAACTAGAAGTGGAAGAAAAGTTTAAACATTCTTGATTAAATAGAATGTTTGACAACTTGTCTGCTTTAGGATATGGTTTAGTAACCTTTGCAATTATAATTGGTGTAGGAGTAGTAATACTTTCTAAGTTTGGTAGCAGTGTGGATGGGTGTAGTGACATCGCAACTGGTGGAACTTGGTCTTATAATGTCTCTTCAGGTCTTTGTGGTAACACAACAGACACATCATCTGCTTCACAAGCAACCCAGAATGTTTTCTATTTAGAAGGACAGATGGGAACTGCTGGATTAGCAGGATGGACACCAGCAATAATTGCTCTTTCAGTTGGTATGCTATTCCTAGGTGTATTTCTAACTAGAGGCGGAAGGAAGGTATAAACCTCCGTTAAATAGTTTATTTTTTTTTTATTTTTTCCTTTTTTATACCACAAACATAGGGTGAACCATAATGAAAGCAAAAAAAGTAGTAACAAAATTTGGAAGGAACATAAAAGATGTTTTTATAGTTGCAAAACAATCAGTTAAACATGAAACAAAGGGATGTAGTAATGAAGTTTGTAAAAAATTAGGTGTTAAAAAGACCAAGTATAAGAAAAAAACTCGGAAACAACTTCATAAAGAATATAATTCTAAGGCCACATTAAATCTAGGTGGTTTATATGGCTAGAAAAAAGAAAAAACAAAGATCGGTGTATAGGCAAGGGAGGAAAATAAAATGGTAACAAAAAAAATTATTCTGAAAAAGTTTGGTTTAGATATGTCAAGAAATGTTAAAGGTGGTATACAATTTACCAGAGATTATACAAGAGCAAAAACAAAAGCAAATGCTATAAAACTATTCTCCAAAAAATACAAAACTAAAGTCAAATCAAGGGAGGTATATTAAAATGAGTGTAAAAACATATTTAATTGGTCAAATAGGGATGAACCAGATTAAAATGGGAAAAGAACCTTCTGATCCTGTGAAGTTAAGGAGATTAACTATTTCTAATCTAAAAAAAATATTAAGGAGGTTTAAATAATGGCATATAAAATAATAGTAGGAACAAAAAAAGGAAATTCTTTGATGATCCCAAAAAGTTTTAAAACAAGGTATCAGGCAAAGATTGCAATTAGTAATGCAAAAAAATCTTTAAAATATAAAAATTTTACAAAATATTTAATTGTAAAAATATAAGGAGGTTTAAATAATGACAATCTATAAATCACATAAGATTTTGAATGCAAGAAATACTGCTGCAAGATTTAGGAAAATGGGCTACAATGTTTCAATTCATAAACTTAAGAAAGGGTATGCAATTTATGTTAAAAGAAAATAAAAAATGTTCCTTTAGTTTTTAGTGTCTGGTTCCCCAACAATTAGAGTTGGGGAACTTTATTTTTATTGTTTTCTAAAAGTTGCTGATTCCAAAACAGTTAATCTTTCTAAAATACTATTAATTACTTGTTCTAGTGTTGGTTGTGCAGGTTCTGCAACTGGTGCAACCACAGGTGCTGGTGCAATAGGTGCAACTGGTGCTGCAACTGGTTCAGTTCCTGGAATTTGTTGTTCTTCTGTATATCTTGCCATATTTTTACCTCCTTTTATTCTGTTTTTAAATAATTCCCAAATTAAATAACCAAATATTCCTAGGAAACCTAAGATTATTCCGTAAGTAGCAACTGTGTGATACCATACCATCTTATTTCAATAACTCCCTAATTTTAGCACAAGTTGGACATTCTTTTTCAGGAGCATCAACTATTTGTTTAGGTGTTTCGGAAATCTTATCAAGATTACCTTCGTCCATATATTGTTCCTTGCAATTATCCATGAATTCTTTCATTCCCATTATTTTTTCCTCCCTTTTGTTTTTAAAGTCATCATTTTCTTTCCCCTTCAAGAAATTCTTCTAATTGTTTCAATAATCTTTTTCTTTTAGGTAGTGCATAGAATAATTGTGTTGCTGGTTGAAATCCTGAAATAATAAATAATGCAATACCAAAGAATTGCAATTCTACCATTCCTGTTAATATTCCTAGCAAATATATTGCAAGACCACAACTCCAGGTCATCCAAAATGTAATCTTCCCTGCTTCATGGACCCATTCATGTGTTTTTTCATGGTATTTAATCATGGCCTTAGACCATCTTTCATTCCTAATCATTTCATCCCTAGCTGCCATTATACTATTCTTTAAAAGTTCTAATTTTGGTTCTCTCATTTTTCAATTACCTTCCCATAAGTTATTTTCATTCTAAATAAAAATACTATTAATACATAAATCGTTGTAAGTGCAACAATAAAGTCAGCACCTTGAATCATTGTCATAACTGAAACTCCATAATCTCCATCACTCATAATATACCCTGCAATCCCAAAGATATAGGTTAAGATGAATTTAAGGAACATGAACTCTAACCAAGTCCAGAATAATGCACTTACCATTGAAACTCCCCTAGTAAATGAATCTTTTGCATCACCAAAGAAGATCGGGCCCATTCTCTTTCCAAGTTCTCCAATATTATTAAAGAATGTTTCTATTTTCCTGATCTGTCTCTTTGTTAATTTTCTACTCATTTTTTTCTAACCTCCCTAATTAGAACATCACCATCTTGATTGAAACCTATAATTAAATCTTGACCTTTCTCCCATTCTTTATTCTCTACAATATTCTTAGGAAAAGTAATAAAATATCTTCCTTTTGACTCCTGTAACCTAACCATATCTATACCATAACAAAACTACTATTTAAATATATGTATTTTTGGGGGTTGCTTAGGGAGGTGCTTTCTTTTCTTCTGGACCTTATTCTTAGAACCTTTTTTCCTACCAAGGTATTTTCCTTCCTCTAACTTAGCTCTAGCAACTCCTACCCTAATCTTCTGAACTAAATTTTCAACATAGAAGCAGTTCATAGACAATTTGATTCTAAACATGAACCTTCCATTAGGACTATTCAAATCTACATTTTCTGATATAGATTTTAGAGTGATCCCATTGTCAATTATAAAACTCTCTAATTCAACACCATCTTTAAAGTTCCTGGTCAATCTGTCAGTGTCCTGGACAATTAAAACATAGTCAGGGTGATCTCTCAAGCAATTAAGCATATTCTGGTAACCTTTCCTTTCAGATTCCTTGCCAGTTTGCTCATCTGTGTAGTACCTTACCACATCATAATTCTCTCTTTGTGCCCACTTCTTACAGTAATCCACTTGTTGTTTGACATTTTGTTTCTCTTTATTAGTGGAAATCCTCGCATAAATTATTGCTTTCATCCTAGAAATTTCTCCAGAGGACAGAACTCTTTACAACATTTCTTTTTCCTAATTCTTTTTTTCCCACTTTGTTTCTTACTTCTAATGTCCTCATTACCCAGGTGGGTGCAGAACATACCATGACTTTGGAACTTACATTTCATCATAATGCTCCTTACATAATTTTTCATGATTCTTCCTGGCCCAATCTACTTTGTAATTTCTTTTACAATATTTACAAATGAACCTTGTAATCATTCCTGGTTTTTTCTTTGGACTTTTGTTCCAAGATTGTCCTCCAAATTTCATTCTTCAAACTCCGTTGGTGCTACATTAATTACAAAAGTTGAATCGGGTATTGTATAGGAGGCATCTTCAAAACATTTTTCCAGGTGTTGATTTAATTCAACACAAACTCCACATGGATCAACCACTGCCCTATTAAAGTGGGTCAATTTCATCCCTATATATAGGAGACCCATCAAAAGCACCACTATTGTTAGGACAACCATAATCATTTGCATCTTTTCTTTTGTGTTCATCATTTTTTTATTTTTTTTCCCCCCAAACCCTTTATTATTATATTTAGTTTTTTATTTCTTTACTTTCATCATAATCCTTAGAGTATTTTGTGATAGTTGGCAAAGAAACCTGTATTATGTTTGCAAAGTCCTCTCTAGTCCACTTGACCCCCAATTCTGCACACTTTGCTCTTGCTCTGAAGTAAGCATCCCTTCTAAAATCCCTCTCTGTTCCTATGAAAGCATTACCAATAGTCATAATTGCATGGTCCTTGTTCTTTTCATACGCTTCCAAGTCAAATTGACTAAGAACATTATATTTATAGGTTGGATTCAATACATCAGGGAAAGTTCCCATATCTCTGGGGGAACTATGCTTGTGGTAGTTCCTTTGATGTCTTCTTCTCCAATCTTGCCACAACTTCTCCAAGTTTCTCTTTCTAATATACTTATATCTTCCAGCATACTTTCCTCCTTTAGAATAAACATGAATCATTCCTAAAGGTCTTTGCCATACAATGTATTCACTAAATTTATTGAAGTAAGCAAGGTTAATCATTATGAAGTGTCTCTTCTTCCTCGCCATCATCAACAATCTCTCCAAGTTCTTCACCATCTTAGTTAAAGAATCCTTAGACAATGCTTGAAGTGCTGGTTCATCCCACACAGCAATCTGATCCTCTGTTGATTGAAGAAATTGAATCATCTTTTCCAAATCAAAGAACACATTCTTCTCACCAAAAGGTCTACCTAATACTCCGGCAGCATAAAAACCAACTCCGATTGAAAATGTTGTCTTACCTTCTCCTTCTGCTCCTTCAAATAAAAGAACTGCATCTCTCTTTGGATTCTTTTGAATACATCTTCTTAACATCCCATCTATTCTTCCTTTCAATCTATTGTCTAGGGGAAACCCAAAAGGTTCTACTCTTACCATTAGTATTCATCATCCTCTGCTGGTTTACTTCCAAAGATATCATAATATTTCATCTTGCTCAACAACCACATATTAATTTTCTTTAAACAAGTATAAATTTTATTAGATTCAATGTTCTCATTTCTATAAGCAGCAGGGTTTGCATTTATTTCCGTATTTAATTCTTGCAACATACTTTGGTAATAATCTTTCTCTGTTGTTTTGTCATCATCTTCTTTTCCATTAAGGTGCATAGAAATGTCAATGTAAAGACCATCAAGTTCTTCAAACCAATTCTTATAATCTCTTTTCCCTCGGTAATCTGAAATCCTTTCCAAAGTTTCCTGAAGAATTTTAATATAACCTTGTCTTAAATCCCATGCAATATCGCTTGTGGGTGCTTCATCACCATAGTTTTTCTGCCATGCCATTTTCTCTTTAACATTAACAATAACATAACATTTATATACTTTACGGATATGGTTATGTTATGAAAGTGAGAGAGAGTGATGGGGCAACAAGAGGTAATCAAAGCAGTTGATGATTTAGGTTTCACTTCCCTTGAGGAATTGAAAGGTAGATTGGATTCAACAGAAGTGGTTATTCAAAGAGCACTAGGAAAATTAACTAAATGGAAAGAAATAGAAACAGTAACAATGACAAAGTGGCAAAGGAAAGTTTATATTTCAGAAGGATTTCTAATAAATATGCGGAGGGTAGTTCATGTCAGACAATCAAGATTGGGTAACGATTAATGCAATCCTAAAGAAAAAGAATGCGGTGGGAATTGAAAAACCTATTGCTGCAAGAATAGTTTGTAAATATCAATTCGCAGTTGCAATGTTTTCTGACAAAGCACTTGCAAAGAAGTTATCAAAAGCAGAAGCAAGATCAGGAAAAGATGTTAGGTATGATGAAGGATTAAATGTAATGGTTGAAAGGTTTCCAGAGAAATCAGCGAGGGAAGTTAGCGAAATAATTACAAAACAAATGGAAGACAATGGGGGAACAATAAGTAAATGAGTTTCTTAGACAAAGCACAGATTAATCTATACCAATTTTATAAGCTGGGAATGATTTGTTTTGGAGTTGTTGCAGTTGCATCTTCTTATTCCCTATATTCTAATTGGTTATTCTTAAACATTGGTGCAAGGATTTCTTCAATGGGAAGTATTACTTTTAACATCTGTTTAATCTTATTCTTTAATTGGTTATACAATCAACTTCCAACTAAAGAACAAGCAAGTAATATGCCTGATGAAAAAGAGTTGAATAATTTTATGGAGAAATTAAAATGAACATGATGTGGGGAGGAATTATATTTCTAATAATAATTTTTGCTTGGGCATATAATTCTACCAATAAAGAAAAAGAACTTGACAAACAAATAGAAGAAGAAGTAGTTGAAGAACATTAAATATAAAAATAACTTAATCTAATAACTTCTTATGAGTTGGTGGAGTAAAGCAAAGAGTTATGTTTCTAGTAAAATTAGTAGGAAGAAAACTGTTGTAAAACAATCCGTTGTGTCCGCTCCAACTCGGTCTGTTAAAGTTACTGATTATGTTGGTGGAGGTTCTAAAACAACTTCAAGTTATACTCCTGGAACAACTACTCGTGCAACTGGTGGAGGAAGTTCTGGTGGAGGTGGAAGTTCTGCACCAGTTCAACTAGACATTGAACCCCAAGGAATTAGTCCAGAACAAGGAGAACAATATAGGGAAGAAGAACAAGACCTTTACAAAAGAACAGGTTATCAAGGAGGAATCTCATATAATGTTCCTGCAACAGGTGGAAAAATAACTGCAGAAAATATTCAAGAAGCTAAACAAAACTCTGCATATTTAGTTCCTACAGATAGGGAGGGAAGAAAACAACTTCAGGCCTATGAACAACAACAACTACAACCTTCTCCACAAGAACAATTAAACAGAAAAGTTAAAAGATACAAAGAAGGAGAGTTTTACAAATCAGATTTTTTAGTTCCTTCCAAATCAGGAGGAAACTTTTCTTGGGGTGAATTTGCAAAAACAGGTAACCTTCCTTATAGTCCAATACATTCTGCAATAAAAACTTCAATGACCTTTGGAGAAATTATTAGTGCAAAGACAGGTTTCTCTGACAAAATTAAAGGAACTTGGATGGGAACTCCTGTCTCTGGAGATAAACAAGTAAAATTCTATGGGGATGTTTCAACAGGAGTTTTCTTTGGTCCTGCAATGCAAACAGGAACATTAAGTAAACAACTTCAAAAAACATTAAGTAAAAATCAATTTGAAAAGTTAGAAGAGTTTTATGGGGGGGTTGAACGAGAAGTTGTAAAGAAAGGAACTACAGTTGAACAATTAAAAGTTATTCAGAAAGTTCAAAAAGAATTTGGATTGTCTGATGATGCAACAAAAGGATTAATTAAATCTTTGAAAAACAAGGGAATAATAAAAGAACCAGTTCTTAAATTATTTACAGATAGTAGTGGGAAATTAATAATTGAAACCCCAAGAGTATTACCTCCAAAACCTAAATTAGAAATAACTGGAATAATTGATATACAATTACCTCAAACAATGAAAGGTGCAGGTTTAATCACTGGAGGAATGAATCCTCCAAAAATATTGGACCAAAAACTAAAGAATCCAAAACAAAAAGTTCAATTAGAAACACAACAAAAAATAAAGTTAGATCATCAAATGAAAGTTTATGGGAATTGGATAATTGGTCAGAAACCTTTAATCTATAGTGATATAAAAAGTGGAACTAAATTAAAAACTCCAACAAGAGTTGCAGTTGCACCCCCCAAAACAATTCCCGACATGAAAATACCAACTCCCCAGATTATGAAAACACCAAGTCCTACAAGACCAAACAATATAAGACCTTATACTCCAAGACCAACTAATCCTGGTAAATTTTTAATTCCATTTATTCCTAGGTTAAGATTGGACCTTCCAAGATCAAGATCAGGAAGATACCAAACTTCAAGTAGAATTTTTGGATATACTCCTTCTTTTACTGCATTAAAATTAGGAATCACTGGAGAAAAAACTAAGAAAGGAAAGTTAGGTTACACTGGTTTTGAAGTTAGAAACATTATTAAACCTAAAACAACTAAGAAAACAACTAAGAAAAAGAGAGTGAGTAAAAAAAAGGTAAGTAAGAAAAAAAAGTAAGACACTTAAACTAAAATGGAAGAATATGAAAACCAAGCACCAGGAATGGGAATGCCCTTTGGTGCGGATAAAGCGAGTATTATAGAAAAGATTGACCCAGAGGAAATAGTAGAACTTTTAAGAAAAAGATTGATGGGTATGGCACCCAATCCAAAAACTGGTGAATGGGAAACCAATCCTATTCTAAAGGACAATGCTATTTCAGAAATTGGTGCCTGGGATTTATCAAACCTACTTCTTTCAATCTCTAATCAAAATACTTCTCTTTCAAAACTTGATGACAAAACAATTAGATTAAGGGCCTATGCAATTACTGAAACTGGTGTGAAGATGATGATTAGTAATTGGGATGAATACAAAATAACAAACAGATCACAAATTAATTTTGTTGCAGACATTCTTTATTCAATAACATTAATCACATTAAAGATGGCAGACAAGGAAGGAATAAGGAAGATGATTATGGGAATGTATAGCGAGAGTAGAAATATTAGTGAACACAGTGAACCCAAAAGGAGTTTCTTTAGAAAATGACAAGGGAGGTGAACAATGACATTTGATTTAGGAGGTTTAGGTGCGACCGCAGCAGGATGGGGAACCAGCATTATAACTTGGGTAATTATTTTAGTTATAATCTTTGGAGTTTTTATTGGTGCTCTTATGTTTAGGAAGGCAAGAAAATACCAGTATCCATGTATAGAAATCATTGGTCTTGGTCAAGGAAAGGTTAGTATTATTAACACCAAAGCAGGTTGGTTCAAGAAGAGAAGTATGTTCTTTGGATTAATTGAAGCAGGTGGAGAACAAGAACTTAAATGTAAAGATGGAAATAGAAAAATCTTTGATGCTTCCTCGGTAGATTACCATGAGATTAATAACAAGAGGGGAATTATTTGTAAGAGAAAAGATGATGATCCAGATGTTTTAGTTCCATTAAGTCATGTAGAAGTTCAGGGATTACATTTATTGGTAAGGATTGCACCAGCAGATTATAGAGATGCAGCAGTGGATATTCTTGAAAGTAAAAGAAAAGAAACCATGAGTTGGTTGGAGAAGAATGCTCCACTACTTATTGGAATCACAATCTTTGTGTTCGGAATAGTTGCTCTGATAATTATATTTAACTTTGCAAAAGGAGAAAGTGCTGCTTGGAGAGAATTTGCAATAGCAGCAAGAAGTGGTGCACAAGTTGTGGCATCCACAGTTGCACCATAACATTAAATATAAAAAACAGATTCCATTATGACACCTATGGGTTTAAAGAGTAGTATTTTTTTCTTATTTTTAATTTTACTACTAGGTGTTACTTCTGCTTCTATTGAGTTTGGTTATGACAATGAATTAAACCCAAGAGTTATTATGGAAGAACCTGTGACCGCAGGGATTTCTAATGTTTCTGGAGAGAGTGTAAACGATACAACTTATTGGCAAGGTTGGACACCTACAACTTATTATGATTCTATAAAGTTACTTTTTGATGCTACTTATTGTCTTTTAGTTGGTTGCACAATGCAAGGAGATATTGATATGAATGATAATCAAATTCTTGATGCAGGGAATATTATATCAAATGAAAACATTACAGCAGACACATATTTTGGAGATTGGAATGGTGGGAATGTTGATGGAAACATTTCAGTAGGAGAACAATTTAGTTCAAGTTATGATCCTTTCAACAAATTTTATTCATTCAACTTACATACAAGTAATGCAACAGGCTATGATGCTTATGAGCAAGTAGGAACTTTAGCAGAAGTAACAGCAAGTCCTTTAACTTGGGGTGGAACACAAGAAACAGATTTTTCTCCATTATGGGCTAGTGATGATTCAAGACATTCTCCACAAAATAGTGCAACTTGGACAAAATATCCAGCAATATTAATGAAATTCTTAACAGGAGAAAATCCAGCAGATGCCTTATATATAAATGTAACTGGTGAGGCAAATGTAAACGCTTATACCTATGGTTATTATATTTGGGATTATGATTCAACTGCTTGGGAATTATTAGGTTCAGCACATTCAACTCCTTATAATTTAGATACAACATATAGTGCTGTAATAAATACAAATGCTGAAAACTATATTGACACTGACGGAACGGTTTATATTATGATAAGGGCAATAACTCTTGGTAGAACACTCCAAATAAGATTAGATTATGTAGATGTTCAAGTTGGTGTAATTGGTGGGGATGTAACTTATGAAAATAGGAATTTCAATAAGCCTGTTTCTGTAACAGCCGATTCAACAAGTGCATTCTCAGTTTTCGCAAGTGATGGAACTGAAGTTCTTAAAGTAGATACAATGGCAAAGGCTTTCGGTGGTGCTGGTTTAAGTATAGATAATGATGCTGTTATTGGAAACAACCTTTGGACTAAAGGAACTGCATCTATTTCAGAAACAACTGCTCCAACCGACGATATGCTAACAATCCAAAAGACTTATACAGAAGACCTTGGAGAGGGATTATATGAATCTATATCTTGGAATCCAACAGATGCCTCAACAGGTGGATTTTCAGCAATGGAATTTCGAGCAAATGCTCGTGGAGAATATAACTGGGCGGCAGATTCAACTTTATATGGAATAAGAGGAATGTTCCATCAATCACCTTTCGGTGCTGTTGGTAATGCAAATACAACATTAGTAGCTTCTTATTTTACAGGTGCAAATGAACTTAACTTCCAGGATGGTCCTGGTGGTGATGGTGTTATGGCAAATAAAACCTATGCACAAATATTAAAACCATTAGAATTATTGGCATATTCAGGAACAGATATGGGAGATGCTTGGGGTTTATTAATTCAGGCTGGGACTCAAGAATACGGTAATTATGCAGTAGATAAAGAAACAATGTTGGAGATTGAAAAACCAACTTTGGGAGATGTAAATTATCAAGTTGTTTTAAATGGAACTGATGCAGGAACAGGGATTTGGTTTGGTGGAATTGATGGAAGAAGAATTTACAATGACGGAACTAATTTAGTTTTTAACACAACAACAGGAGATGCTTATTTCACAAGAAATGTGAGTGCAACTGGATTTATAACAAGAACAAATTTATTGAGTTCAGAAGTTACTGCAAAAGATTGGATTAAAGATGTTGAAGATTATAAAGATGTTAAGGGGGATATTAAATATGATGAATTTTTAGGGCATACAACTTTTGAAGTTACTGATATGTCAAAACCAGAAACAACTATTACCCCAACAAGTAAAATAATATTCAATCCAGAAACAGGTTTAAATGAAACTTTTATAGGAACTAAAGAAGTAATTATATACCCTTATAAAAAATTAGAAGATGGTGTGGATTTACAAACAGAACAAAATGTTTTACGACAAGCTCTTTATGATGCTTTACAAAAGATTGATGATTTAGAAAGTAGAATAATCACTTTGGAGAAGGTAAGATGAAGTTTAATGGAAAAAAAGATATGGTTAAGATTCCCTACTATTACGAATTAGATTTAAACAGTGATACGGGGATACAATTATTTTAAAATGGAATTTGAAAATTTGTTTAAACAACCAAAGATGGAAACAGAAGATTATGGAGATTACAATTTGGATGAAGATGATCTTGATTTAGATGAATAATAATCCCTACATAATATATTTAAATCAAAATATTATTATATTTGGGGGTAAGGTTGGGATGTAGTTTCTCTCCAAGCATTAATAACCTTGGAACAATGCCTTGCTCCCACTTTCATACTCAACCTTAATCACCATTTTGGTTGGGGGATGTGTCTTGCGACACCATCCTCTTTTGTCCTCCTTGGATTTACCTTCGCAACTATTTCTTCAACAGCGAGGGGTTGGGTTTAATATCCCGTAGAATCCTTGGGGGTTTATTTTTACGATAGATATATAAAGGTGTTTTTGTTGAACACTTCATGGAAAAGGAGATGATTAAACAAAGGATATTGCAATGGCAACTTCTTGCAGATCAATGGCGTAGTGAAAACAAAAATATTTTTATAAAAACTTGGAATGGTAATTTACATTTCTGTAAAATAGTTATGGTTGGTGAAACTCAAATCACTGTTGATAATCATGGGCCAGAACAAAGGGCTGGAACTAGAGATTATATTGATTGGTTAAATGTTCAAGAGTTTGCAAAAGATAGAGGTGAAGGAGAATGATTAATTTAAAGAAGTGTAAGAAGTGTGGGGAGCTTTTTGATATTGATACTTCACAGGATTGGTGTCCTAAATGTAGAAATAAAAAAATTAAATTGATTGGAGAAAAAGATGGGAACTTGTTGGAATTGTAATACTCAAATTACCTTAGCAGAAGAACAAACCAAATGTGATTCTTGTGGTTGTATTATTTATTATAAATGTAATTCTTGTAAAGAAGAATTTAAAGTTGAAGATAGAAAAACAAAAAAGAAATTAAAAGAATGTAAATTATGTGGTTATTTTTTCTGCCCAAGTTGTGGAGTGTGTTCATGGGGTTGTTCAAGATATACATGGGAAAAAGAAATTTTACAAAGATTAGCTCCAGAAATTACACAAGGTAATTGTATAAATATTGTTGAAAAAGTTAGGGATATTGTTAATTACTTTGAAGAAGAAAAGAGTGGGAAGGAAAGAAGAGTTTGTACTGAAAGAGGAGTATCAATTAGTTATGCAAAGAATAGAATTAAAACTTTATTGGCAAAGGTTGAGGGTTTTAGAGTTAAAAATGAAAATGATAGAAACGCTTTTATTAAAAGAATGAATGAAATAATTCAAAAAAATATTGGAGATGAATTAAAAATAAGTGATGTTAAAGAAGATGGAAGTTATGGACAAGAATATAGGGATGCTTTTAATCTATTAGTTTGTATGGGAAAATTAAAAATTATTAAAAAATCATTTATAAAAAATAATGAAACTATTGAATATGATTCTTATATTAGAATTGAAGGAGTTCCATGTAAATTACTTTCAACTGATAATTTAATAATTAATGAATGCACAAATATCAAGCATGAAAATAATAAAAGATTTCCATTAGAAACAACTCATTGTCCAACTTGCCCAGTACATACAAAAGGAAAAAATAAGGGGCAACAATGGGAATTAAAAAAGAGGTTAAATAATGAGGATGTCTGTCAATTATACAGAGGTTCTTTTATTAAAAAGAAATAATGAAAGATTTATTAAAAGAAGAATGGGAAAAACATAAAGCTAGTAAAAACAAACCTAAAATAATAAAAGAAATAAATATTCCTGAGCAAATACGAGGATTTAACTTTGTATTGGATGGTGGTAATGGAAAACAACCAATAGAAAAAGCATGGCAAAAAAAGGTGCATAAAATAGATTGTCCTAAATTTCAAGAACATATTTCCCAAGGAAAAAATTATGGGGTTCAAAGTAATGAGTCGTTTATTAATATTAATGGAGAAAATAGATTTTTAATTGTTATTGATTTTGATACAAAAGAATTTCAAGATAAAGTTCTTAAAGAATTTCCAGAAACATTTACAACTTCAAGTGGGAGTGACAAAAATTGCTTTCACTTATGGTTAGCATCTGATGAAAATAAGGCGTTTAAAATTAAAGATGAAAAATTAGAAACTTTATCAGATGTTATTGGGGCAGGTAATCAAATAATTGGTCCTGGAAGTACACATCAATCTGGAAGTATTTATTCAGTTGTTAAAGATGTTCCAATAGTTTTTATGCCTTATGCAGAAATAAAAGCTATATTAAAACCCCATGATAAATCTCCTAAGAAAATAAAAAAACCTCAAAAACAATATTCCCCAAAAGGTATTGGAACAAATATAGCAGAAGATATAATTAATTCTATTTCAATGGATGAAGTTCTTAATGAAATAGGGATAGATACTTCTAAAAACCCAACAAATTGTTTTGCCCATGGTAGTAAGGGTGAAAAATGTTTTAGTTATAATGATCAAACTGCACATTGTTTTCACTGTGATGGTTCTTGGAATAAGTTTAGTTTAATTAGGGAAGCAAAAAATTTAACAGATAAAGATACTTTTAATTGGTTTGCAGAAAAGACAGGGAAAACAGATGAATTAGAAAAATCAAGAAAAGATTATGGAAAAGAAAATGCCCAGAAAAATAAATTAAAGGAGGCTGCAAGGGTTTTTACTCTTGGTGGACAGATAGAATTATTTTATGATCAACAACCATTCTTTTATGATAAAAGCAAAATGTTTTTTATATGGAATAAAGAATTATTTAAATGGGAACTATCAGATGAAATAGATATTTTAAATGTTATTTTTGCACTTACTGGCAAAGATATTATTACTTCTAAAAGTAGGGCAGAAATAATTAATTCATTAAAACAAAAAGGAAGATTGAATCATCCAAAACCAATAAAAAAATCTTGGATACAATTTAAAAATAAAATATATGATGTAAAAACAGGGGAGGAATTTGAAGCAACACCAGAATATTTTGTTACAAATCCAATACCTTGGAAAGTTGGTGATAGTGAAGATACTCCAATTATAGATAAATATCTTAATGAATGGGTAGGAGAAACTTATTCACAATTATTATATGAATTTCTTGCATATAATACTTGCATAGATAAATTTATGCAGAGAATATTTGCTTTTTGTGGAGGAGGATCTAATGGGAAGGGTACATTCATTAAATTAAACTATAAATTTTTAGGAGAAGATAATTGTGTTTCTTCTGAAATAAAAAATTTGAGTGATGATAAATTTGAAGCGGCCGTTCTTTATAGAAAATTACTTTGTGTAATGGGAGAAGTTTCACATTCAGATTTAAAAAATACTAATCAAATTAAAAAGATTGCTGGAGAAGATAAACTTAGTTTTCAATTCAAAGGTAAAACTCCTTTCACAGATGATAATACTGCAACTTGTGTTTGTCTTACTAATTCTCTTCCAATTACTCCAGATAAATCTTTAGGATTTTATAGAAAATGGGGGATAATAGATTTTCCAAATCAATTCAGTGGAATTAAACATGATGTAGTTGGATCTATTCCTGATGTTGAATTTGAAAATCTTGCAAGAAAATGTATTAATATTTTAAAAGATTTATATAAAACAAGAAAATTTACTAATGAAGGTACATTTGAGGAAAGAATGGAAAGATATGAAGAAAGATCAAATCCTGTTATGAAATACTTAGAAGAATATTATGATGAAGAGGTTGGGGGTTATATTTCAATAAGACAATTTACTAATGATTGTAATGAATATCTTAAAAAAAATCATTTAAGAATAATGTCTGCGGTTTATGTTGGAAAAATATTAAGAGAAGAGGGTTTTTCTGTATCACAAAGGAAAATAGATGATATTACTTCTACTGTTATTCTAAACCTTAGCAAAAAAGTCCGTAGAACCACTGAAACCACCCAAATCTCAACTAGAAATTCCCCTGTAAAATCTAGTGAGAATTTGGATGGTTTCGATGGTTTGAGTGGTTTTACCTCTGAAGAGATAAAAAATGCAGGATATACTAAAGAAGAATTAAAAAAGGCAATGAAAGATAAATGACCTACCAAACAATCCAGCTAGTAATTGAAACAGAACTTCCAAACGAACAACTCCTGGAAATCTTCAATGAAGGAACTTCCAATCTAAAAGAACTAGGAATTGTTCTCCATGAGATTGTAATCAAAGATTCAGCAAATTCATTAGTAAAAGGAATTGAATATGGTTAAGAAAAAAACAACAAAAAAACAATGTAAAAAATGTAAATGTAAATTTGAAGGAGAGTATTCTCACTATCAAACCCATAAATATGTATGTCAACAATGTTATCAAGAATTAAAGAATAAAAGGGTAGGTAATAAACCAACCTATAAGGAATACATCAAATGGGTAAATCGTTGATTACAATGCCTTATTCAAGCAACAGAGGTTATTTCTAAGATGAGATCATTAAAAACAATAATTAAATCAACAGGCCTAAGTTTACACGAAGTAGCAGAAGCACAGAGTAGATGTTTACAATACTTCCTATCAGCAGATGAACTTCAATCTTATCTGGAAACTGCACTTTGTTACCATTTTCAAAGGAACAACAACCTTTAAGTAGTCTATAGTCTATCATATATCATGGAAATAAAAACATACATACAAAAAAAGATAAGTGATCTTAGATTACTTATGTTCTTGAAAAAGAACGAACATACACTATTAAAAAGAGGGATTGGTTTATACTAATCCTCTCCTTATTTTTTTACAATGGAAATAAAATCAAGAAAAGAAACAACAACAAAGATAACATATTATATATGTTGCCCAGAATGTGATAAAGAAATAAAAGGATCGTCACCTTCACAAGTTGAATACAATCTTAAAATACATTTAATGACACATAATCAATCCCATAGGGATGAATCAGAAATTAAACAGGAGGAAAACTAAACATGGTATTTGAAGAAATTAATCCACAAGAGGTTAAATTTGAAAAAGAAGAAGATTCTATTCAAGGAATTTTACTTCAAAAGCAAACAGATATAGGACCTAACAAGGCAAATCTGTATGGCATTGAAACACCTGAAGGTGTAAAAAATGTTTGGGGAGCTACTATCCTTGATCAAAGAATGGACTTTGTTAAGGTTGGAGATAAGGTAAAAATTACCTTTAAAGGCCTAGGTGAAAAGAAACCTGGTCAAAATGCACCAAAGATTTTCAAAGTTGAAGTTGATAAAGAAGATCAAATTGAAACTCAAAAGATAGAATAAATTTTTATTAAAACCCCAATTTGGGGTTCATAGTCATCATGTGTGCTGGAATGACACATCAGCCTCTTATCAAGGCACACATTCATAATCAAAATGGAAGAAAAAGAACTAGAACAAATAAAAGAAGAACTTGAAGAACAAATGATTCAAGCAGAGGGAAAAGTAGAATCATTGAAGGAGATGATAAAGATATTGGAGGATAAATTAAAATGAAACAACTACCAAAAACATTAAGCAATTTATTAGAGAAATCATACAGAAGCACTTGGAAATCAAATGGAGATACAAATATGAAAGCATTAAGGAGATTCAAAAAGGAATTTGAATTTGCAGATATGTTCGGTTATGATGTAAGTAAATATAAAACAGGATATAATCATCATGCTTACTTTTTAGGATTAGATATGTATTCAACAGAGGAAATAAGAGAATGAACTTAAATTTATTTTTACTATATTTGGGTTTTGGACTTGCATTAGCATTGATTGTAATAATGATGGATTTTATAATCTATTATTTAAATGAAAGATATGGAGAGAAAAAATGAGGGATATATATGATTGGTGTATAAGTTGTAAAAGAGAAGGAATGGTTTGTTTAGATTGTTTGAAGATGTATATTTTTAGAAAAGAAGTTACAACAACAAAGCCAACAAGTTATTTAAGTAAATTGGAGAGATCAGAAAATGACTATCAAATCTAAAACGACATCAAAGAATACAAAAACGAATGGGAGTAAAAATGAACAATTATAATCAGAATGATGGCTCAGGTGCTTTTTCTAGGATGGCTAATGAGGTTACGGTTCTTGGAACTCTCCATTCTGATACCCAAAGAGTCCGTAAAAAGGTTGTGTATGCAATCTGCCCAACACCCTATATCGTTAGAAATACCGATATAGTTCGGGGTGTTATTGGTTGGGAAGCTCTGTGGGGTTTAGAGGTGAAAGAATGATAGGAAAATTGGAAATTACTTCAAATGTAAAAGAAATAGATTTTATGGAAAGTGTTTTGAACATGGCAAGTTCTGGATATGAAGGAAGTTGTTCTACTTCATTAATGTTTTATGCTTTATTACATTCATGGCACATTGATAAATTTGTTTATTACAATTATTTAATTGAAGAAACAAAAAAGACATTCAACACCACAAGTGAGGTGAAAGAATGAGTGAAAATATGTTAGAAGAGATTAAGTCAGCTCTTACAATTATTGCAGGTTTAATGTTAGGGTTTGTATTGGGAGCGACCTATGGATAATTCATTCAACACCACAGAGGTAAAAGAATGAGTGAAACAATAATTTTAAATAAAGCTATTGAATGTTCAAGTTGTGTTGATTGGGATGTTTTAGTAACAGGAATAATAATTTTTTTAGTTGTTTATATTTTATTCGGCTTAATTGAATTAGCATATACTGTTTTACATAGGAGGGAAAATGATTAAAAAGATATTCGCAATCAACCTAGCACTTTTACTTTTAATACTTTGGAATGCAATTGATATTCGTAGAATTAGGAAATCATTAAACACCACAAGTGTGAATGGGAGTAAAGAATGAGTGAAAATATGTTAGAAGAGATTAAGTCAGCTCTTACAATTATTGCAGGTTTAATGTTAGGGTTTGTATTGGGAGCGACCTATGGATAATTCATTCAACACCACATTAACAAACAGGAGTAAAGAATGAATCATAAAGAATTTAAATCAATCTGGGAATGGTGTTATGAATGTAAAGATAATTATGAAAGTTGTGATGGATGTTTAAGAGTAACATTATATAGATTACAAACTGATGTAGTAAAACCTGCATGGTTCAAAAGAGAATTAACTGAGATTGACAAATCAAGAATTAAATATAAAGAGAGAACGCAAAT
>Ga0222635_1000265_pt1 | contig 25668 bp, 30 predicted proteins | sample AntAcemetagen139_FD_179809 | JGI IMG/M metagenome (GOLD analysis project Ga0222635, IMG submission 179809) | Saline water microbial communities from Ace Lake, Antarctica - #139 | ecosystem: Environmental > Aquatic > Non-marine Saline and Alkaline > Saline | place: Antarctica: Ace Lake...
GTGGCAGGTTTGGGCAAGAATCTGCAGTATAACGTCGCAAATGAGGATTTGGCGCGGCTACGCGACAATATCCTCCATTTGTCTTGTTAGGCGTCCTCTTGACGTTCCCATTCGTCAAGACGTTCATGAGAGCGTTTCAGTGCTTCAGCACTGAACACACTCGGATGTCTACAGACAACGGCCTCAAAGGCTAAGTCTGACATTCCCATTTCGATCAGCGTTGTGTATCCGGAGGCCTCATCTTTTCTGCTCACAACTTTTTCGACTGCGGGAATGATGCCAAGGCGCTTGATCATTTGCCAGGTGCGTGATGCTCGCACGGTCTTGCCGCGCTTTTCGCTCAAGACTCGCTCGTATGCATACACGGCTTGAATTGCCTCATGTTCGGCAGCAGTGGCTGCACCATAGAGCGCGGCTTTGAGCTCTACGGCACGCCGGCGTGCCGCTTGCGCAAGTCCTGGCAGGCGATCTTGAACATTGATCGCGAACTGTTCGCACTCTTCGGGTGTTTTGCATCGAGTTACTCGTTCATCCATATTATTCTCCAAGCTTAACGGACGACGCGTGAGCCGCGCTGATTTAAATCTATCAAAAAACGAAAAGCAAACTCGCAAAACTGACTCAAGTTCATAGCTTTAGGCCTCGGCTCCACGCGGTTAGGCATTATTTAAATAAATCCATTACTTCTTTTGCAGACCTTAATTTTTCAAAAGTCGTATACCTTGGACTTTGCAATGTTCCCTGTTTTGCATTTCCAAATACTATTGGAGATATTTCTTTTGCAGGTTCAGCAAAATTCAATTTATATTTTCCACCGTCGCCATATGGCTCAATTGTATCCACTTTTGCATAGTGAGTAATTGCTGATATTGGTAATGTTTGGTAGGCAGCGATGTATTTTATCTCCTTAAGTTTACCTCCTCCTATACGGATAGCATACCAACAATTTTCACCGATAAATGTTTCCTTAAATCCTTCTTCTTGAGCAGGTACTATAATTGTATCTTTTATTTTTTTATTATTAACATTGTCCCGCTGATTATCTAAGACATGAATTTTTTTAGGTTTTTCGAATACTTTAATTTCAACTAATGGTAAAATGCTTAATATCTCATTAAGAAATTCTTGTGTATCTGCTTTCTCGGATTCAGTAAGTACTGGTTCATTTGGAATATTACCATTATCCAATTTGCATCGATTTACTTTTTTTGCTTGCTGTATTAATGCCCATTCAAGCCAAGTTATATGTGCTCTATTTAATCCGTTATTGCTTGAAACAAATATTAATACTTTATTCCAAAACTCTTTATGTTTATCGTGGGATTCTATTCGGTTTCTGATGCCATCCCCTTGCCCAATATATATAGTCGGAAAATCATCACTCTCTTGGTAACCAAAAAGTATATAGATTCCTGCTTGATCAAGTTCTTTTCTATTCTTTTTATCTTCCCAAACTTCTCTCGATATTTCTAATCCTATACCTGTCCAATTCATTTTATCAATGATTTTAAATGTATTTGGGTCTCCATCAGGCAAAAATAATCTTATTGTGTACGGATTAGACATAATTCCTCCATCTAATTCTTATACTGCATAAAGTGCTCTTCACCGGACGCGGCTTTTTGCGCTCCGCTGGAAGAGATTTGTTCGGCATGGCTCTTATGGCACACCATGTCCTATTCTTCCCCAATTGTCCTTGTATTCATCATTTTCATATGCCGGGCGTTGAAGCCAGTAGCTTACTTTTCCGTTCTTTTCACCCTTATGTGCAAGTTTCTTTACTTCATCCGGTGTCATCACATAGCAAATAGGCTCATTCGGGTAATTACGAACACAAATTACAACATAATCTGCAACGAAGTTATCTAAGTTCGTACCCAATGGGACAGGATTCTTTTTAGACAATGTTTTAACCTGGATCGATATTTTCCGCGTTGCATTTTGGCTGAATATAAGTATGTCAACTCCTTTAGCATTGCGCGAAGTCGGCATAACATTCCATCCGTATAATGAAAGCCGATAACAGACGTAAAACAAACCAATATTTCCAATGGTCTGGGTCGGCACTTTTCCCTTAGGAAACTTTGTTCTCATGATCTTCATGTTTAAATGCCTAATGACTTAACTCGCTGGTTTTTACGGAGCGTAGCGGAGTAAAAATCCAGTGCAGTGATTTGTTATGTGATTTTGTGGCTCTAAATATTGCATTTTACTGCTGATATTCTCTTTTTGGCTATATCCAAATATTCCGAATTACTATCAATGCCAACAAATTTTCTATTCAATTTTTTACAAATGACTCCGGTTGTTCCACTACCGCAAAATGGATCAAAAACTAAATCGCCAATATTACTTGATGCAATTACAGCTCTTTTAATTATTTCTTCCGGTTTTTGTGTGGGATGTTTACCAAAAGTTTTCTCTGAACGATCTGCGGCTGGCAATTTCCATATATCTCTCCAAACAGATTTCATTGGGTCCCCATTTGAAATATGTTTAAGAGCATCGTGATTAAAAAAATGATTAGAGTATTTTGATTTTGATGCCCAAACAAGATGTTCAGAAGCATGAACAAAATATTTTCTTGTTAAATTAGGAGGAGGATCCTTCTTTTCCCACACTATATTGTTTAATATTTTAAATCCGAGTTCTTGCAAAGCAAATCCAACAGAAAAAATATTATGAAATGTTCCACAAACCCAAATAGTGGCATTTTTTTTCAAGATACGATTGCATTCTGATAACCATTTTTTGTTATACGCGTGAATTTCATCAATAGGTATTGATTTATCCCATTCTCCTTTATTTACATTTTCCACTTTACCACTATGGCAGGTTATACCTCCTGAAGATAAAAAATATGGAGGATCCGCAAATATTAAATCTACGCATTTATCTGGTATGTTTTTAAAAAACGAGAACGTATCAACATTGTATAATTTTATTCCGTTAGGAACATCGAAGTAAAATGGTGAATTTGAGTTTTCCGCAACCATATATGGTTGAGTGAAATCCATTCCATTGATATAATTATGCATATAGTATTGCATACAAAAATCAACCATCAACCCGCGTTAACTTTATTAAATGGAATAACTTTTTCTGTTTGAGAATGATTTGAATAAGTATCCCAATCTGGAGTATACTTTTCTGCTTGATTCCCCCAAGTTGTCCACCCTTCTCTTGTTCCTCTCCCGAAAAGTTCCAAAAAAGGGCCCCAGCTGCAAGATTCGATTAAATTATATTGTTCATCTGGTTTTCTGCTATGCTCCCTTTTGCGTGAGGAAATAATATTTTCTTGGCTTCTTCCTGGTTGCAATGTTCTAATATTTTTACCACGAACACCAAAGAGAATCATTTCAGTCACGTTTCTAAAATAAAAACCAACTCCTCTTCTATCAGGGCCACCATCTTTTCTGATCTTATACCAAATAAGATTTGTTTTATATTTGAATCCCCAATGTTCCATAACTTGCATACCCTCTGCTAAAAGTGCATTTGGAACCCACAGATAAAGGTGTGCTCTATCTTCTGCAATAGCCTCAACAGGCAAATCTTTGATTTCTTGTAATTTCAATGTAGGGTAGCGAGACAATCTTTTATGCTCCGGAGCCATTTTTCCTGTTCGATTTTGGAATTGCCATGGAGGATCCGCAAGTATTGTTGAAAACTTTTTTTTACCAATAAAGTTTAATAAATCATCTGATACGTTCATACTTAATTTCCCTCCTCATAAAGTGATTTTGAGATTCCAAAAACAACGAGTGGACAACCAGCACCACTACCACCTTCTATTCTTGGAACTAGTTTTCCCATGTGTGTTGTGGATGCTCCATATGATGCTCCTCTTCCTAAACCATTGAAAATATCTTGGAGGTTATCACAACGAGTAATAATCACTCCAACACTAATTGCACGTAGGTCAAAAAGTAACCTAAAGTTATTTAAGTCGCGGTCATAAAAAGGATCTTTGTTGTTCCATTCGATTTCAAGTGCGACTCTGTTTTTAAAACAGTCAATTTTATGAGTTGGTGTATCCATTGTATGGTCATCCACAATTACTTTGGTTGCAAATTCTTTTTCAATCCATCCCTTATTATAAAGATACCCATCAATAAAGCCTGAGATTTTTGATTTTCTTCCCCCTGGAGTTGTTATCCAGCTTTTTTTTAGACGAAATGATTCTAAAACTGACACAATATCATTCCATTCATTTACAAAATCTTCTTTTAAGATGGCACAAGCATGCTTCCACTCATGCACCTCATAATTATCTCTGATAAACTCAGGTAGTAATTCGATACCCATTTTTTTTGTAATCTCCTTTTTCTTTTCCCATAACAGTGTCAATAAATGGAATATTTTACATGATATTGCTATTATAGCACTGAATATATTCCATCTATTCTTATGTTTACAGCACATAAGCGAAAAACAACCCATTGATTTTCCCGTCTTGTTAAAGTATATCAAGTTATAATGGAAAACAAGAAAAAATTCAGGCCGGACACTCAGTTACGGCTGAGCGCCTTTTGTTCAGGAAAATACAGGGCTGGAGGCTATAGATCTTTTTCTGTTGAGGTATCGCGAGAAAATATGAAAGGGATGATTCAGAGAATTTGTGGGATCTGAGTCGGTGACAAAGCAAAATCGGCCACCATGCTCTGACAGTCCGGCTATCCACCTTTAAGGAAACAGGCGATCACATGGAATATCTTCACTGGCTGTGGGACACAGATGCCCTTCACGATCTGATGGCTGGGGCCCCTGCCCTTCTCATCTTGATTGTTATTATTGCCTGCATAGCGCTCCTGTCGAAGGGCGCGGACTGGATGGTGGACGGTGTTGTCGGGCTGGCGCAACGGACCGGCCTTCCCAAGATTGTAATCGGCGCAACCATTATCTCTCTCGGCACAACAATGCCGGAGGCGTTCGTGTCCGTAATGGCGGCATGGATGGGGAACCCGGGCCTCGCTCTGGGAAACGGCGTCGGTTCCATAATTGCCGACACCGGGCTGATCCTTGGCCTTGCCTGCATTCTGGCGCCCATCCCGGTCAACCGTTTTATCCTCAACAGGACAGGCTGGGTGCAGGTCGGGGTCGCCACGCTGCTTGTCATTATTTCCGTTTACGCCCTCGTTTCAATGACCGGGGAACCGGTGCTGCACAGATGGGTTGGGGGCTTCTTCCTGATACTCCTCGCGGGCTACATGTACATGACCTGCAGGTGGTCCAGACAGGACCCGGGATCGAGTGATGAGAACCAGATTGATGCCCAGATTACCAATACAGGCATCTGTCTGGCAATGATTGCGGGGGGATTGGTTCTGGTGGTCGCCGGAGCGCGTATACTTGTACCGGCGGCGGCGGAAATCGCGCTGCGAATCGGTGTACCCGATGATGTCATAGCCGCCACGATGGTGGCCCTGGGCACTTCATTGCCGGAACTTATGACCGCCCTGGCATCTATCCGGAAGGGTCACCCGGAGATCATGGTTGGAAATATCGTGGGGGCCGACGTTCTCAACTGCCTCTTTGTCATCGGCGCATCGGCGGCGGTCAGGCCCCTGTCCATACCGCCGAACTTCTTCACCTTCCATTTTCCAGCGATGCTGATTATCCTCTACTCGTTCAGGACATTCATCTTTATGAACAAAGGAGGATGGTTCAAGCGGTGGCAGGGGGTATGGCTGCTCGGTGTGTATGTAATCTACGTAGTACTCCAGTATGCTCTCAACATCGAAATCCCCGGATAGGCCCTTCTTATATCAGTACCATTCCCTCATACTTTGCACTAAGGTCATCGTCCAGTCCTTCACGATCCAGCTTCACCGCAAGGGGCAGATAATCAATAATATCCTGAGCGGTTATGCCGTCTTCGCCTTCATATTCGGCAGCAAGGTCGCCGGCGAATCCGTGCATGAATACGCCCTTTCTGACGGCATCATCAAGGGGCAGCCCCAGACCGAGCATGGCTGCAATCGTACCGGTGAGCACATCGCCCGATCCGGCCGTCGCCATCCCCGGATTCCCGCTGAGGTTGATAAAGACCCTCCCGTCGGGATATCCTATCAGTGAGTGGGCGCCCTTCATTACTATGATCGCGTTCAGGTCACTCGCGGCGCCCTGCAGTACCACTATTCTGTTCGCCCGTATATCTTCCACGGAAACACCGGTAAGTTTGGACATTTCACCCAGGTGGGGTGTCAGGATGGCAGGCGCCTTTCTCTCCCGTATAATTTTCAGGTCGGAAGACAGGGCTGTAATTCCGTCTCCATCTATCAGCAGGGGTCCTTTTATCCCGCGGGCGAGTTCCCGCACGAGTTCCTGCGTCTCTTCGTCAAGCGACAGACCCGGTCCCAGGACGACCATATCCGCCTTATTAGAAAGTTCGAGGAGGGCGTCTTTGTTTTTGAGTGCAAGAGTCCCGGCGGTTGTCTCTTCCTGGGGGACAAAAACAATCTCACCCCCCCTGCCTGCTATGAATGGCGTAATGGATCGTGGAGACGCAAGGCGCGAGTAGCCACCTCCAGCCTTCATGAATGAAAATGCCGCGAAATATGGGGCACCGAAATAACCGGCGGCGCCCGCTATAAAGAGGACATCGCCAAGATCTCCCTTATGGGCATCCGTGTTCCTCGGCGGGATCTCCGGCGTGATATTTATTTCGACCTTTATTGAATCATCGTCGTAGTGCGAAGGTGGAAAGGATATGTGTGTTACATACAGTTTTCCGCACAGACCATATCCCGGGTAGAGCATGTTTCCCGCCTTGGGCAAACCGAATGTAACGGTATAATCCGCCTTCACCGCCGCGCCCATGACCATCCCCGTGTCGCCGTTGACGCCCGAGGGGATGTCGACACTGAAGACCGGCTTTCCGCTGTTATTTATCATTTCTATAGCAGAGAGGTACAAACCCTCGATGTCCCGTGCAAGGCCTGTCCCGAAGATTGCATCTATAATCACGTCGGACTCGAGCAGACATGCCTTCACGGAGTCCGCATCGGCAATCTCTCTGATCTCTATGGGAAGCTTTTTGATAATATTAAAGTTCATCCTCGCGGAATCCGCGAACCGGTTCGGATTACCAACAATCAGGACCTTCACATCTCCGCCGTTTGAGTGCAGTTTTCTCGCGACAACACACCCGTCACCACCGTTGTTCCCTACGCCACAGAAGACAGCGAATCTTCTTCCGGCAACACCGATCTCGCTCTGAATGGCATCGCATACAGCAAACCCCGCGTTTTCCATCAGCAGCTTGTCTTCTATTCCAAACTTCTCTATGGCTGTCCTGTCCAGACCCCTCATTTGTGCTACGCTGCTTATCTTCATTTCCTGTTCCTCTGCCTGGTTTAGTTCAAGAATTTATTTGACATTATAACAGGATGCATATACTCCATCTGATTCGCGTCTGCAATAGACTAAAATTTCACTGTCAGGTTTTTTCCATGAACAAATATATCAAGCTCGTCCTGCGAAGGCCCGTGCACATACTGATCATGCTTGTCATTTTCACAGCGGTGCTTGTCCCCGGAATGACCATGCTGAAATTCGACAACTCTGTTGAATCCTTCATGCCCAAAAGTGACCATGAGTATATTTATTACACCGGACTGAAAGAGATCTACGGCGATAACGGCAGATTCATCATCATGGCTGTTTCCGATGATGATCTGTGGAACGTCGAGACTTTTCGAAAACTCGATGTTTTCCTTGCCGACCTGGAAGAATATAAAGACTTTGACGAGGAGAAAGAGAATTCCCGTTTAAAGGAATTTGATTCGATAATATCACAGAAAACCGTCCGATATGATGATCTTATGGCAGCCTTTAGCGATGATCCAGGCTTTAGTAGGCTGCTTGAAAGAAAGATCGAAAAAGTCTTCAGTAAAAAAAAGATGTTCAGCGGGAGCGATCTGAAAATACTGCGAGAACAGATACTCCGCTCCATGGATTTCAAGAGAAAAGAGACCGTAGACGCGATTATCTCTCCACTGACGTCAGCAGATATAACAGGCAAAAACGATACACTCGAAACATACGATCTAATCGAAAAAGATGATGACGGGAAGCGTATACTCCCCTCATCTGATAAAGAGATCGATGAATTCAGGCAACGACTGGGACATAATCCTTCCTTCGACAAAGGTCTGTACAGCAGAGATTCTCAGACCGGGGAAATAACCGATTTCTGTGTTGTCGTGAAGTTTATCAATCTCGATGATCAGGACCCGGTTGTGCGCGAGATGATGGAGGTAATCGACAGTCACAGCGACAATCTTACTATCGTATCATCGGGCGTTCCTGTCGTAAATATGTGGATGAACAAGTATATGCACGCGGACCTGTTCAGAAACATCCCCCTTGTTCTGCTGGTTGTTGTTATCGTGTTCTATTTCAATTTCCGATCAATTCGGGGCGTGCTGCTGCCTTTCCTTACGCTTGGACTGGCAGAGTTGTGGGTCCTTGGTCTTATGGGATATATCGGATTCAAGATTACCCCTGTCGGCATATCCATTCCACCGCTGATAATCGCAGTGGGAAGCTCTTACTCTATTCATATACTCAATCAGTATTATTCCGATTTCAATAACATTATGAGGGAGGATAAGATAACAGGGTTATATGAATCCATGTCTCATATATCTCTGACGGTGCTTCTGGCCGGACTGACAACCTTTGTGGCCTTCATAACGTTGACATCCAGCCAGGTTTCGGCCGTGCGTGAATGGGGCATTGCCTCTGCCATCGGCGTCATGTTCGCCGTGTTTATTTCCTCTTCCCTGATACCGGCGTGTCTTGTGCTTCTTCCGAGGACAAGACCTTCCATATTGTTTCAGGATGATAAGAGCAGAAAAACAATTGTCGACAGGATCATCGCACTAATGACGAAGGGCGCCATTGTGTACTACGACAAGGTGCTTATCGTTGTCGCCATTATTATCGCGATATCAATAGCAGGAATTTTCAGGATCAATATTGAAACTGCGTTCCTGAACTATTTCAAAGAAAATGACCCTGTGAGGGTTGATACACGGAATGTCGGCAACAAATTCGGCGGCGGATGGTGTTACGATATCCTTATTGATTCCGGTAAAACCGATGGGGTAAAGGATTCCGAATTTCTTGTCGCGATTGAAGACTTTCGAACATGGCTGGTGTCCGATATGAATCCCCATCTCAATATCGGGAGAACGGAGTCTTTCTCGGACTTCATCAAGGCCATGCATATGGCCATGAATAATGATGATCTATCCTTCTATAAAATTCCCGAAAACAGTTCTGATATCATGGATTACCTTGAAATATATTCCGGAGATGACGAGAATTCAGATGGCCGAATTGACGAATTTGAATCCTTCGTCGATATTGATTTCAGAACATGCAACCTGCTTGCCAGGCTTTGCGAAAAAGAAGACTATAACGTGGGAACGACAAAGATAAAAATAATTGCCGACGACATAGCGGATTATCTCGACAAAAACCTTCCGGAAGGCATCTCTTACACCATCAGCGGATTCCCGATGATGAACGTCAAACTGGTCCATTATATAATCGGGGGGCAGATGCAGAGCCTTTTCCTCTCGCTCCTCGTCGTGGGACTTATCGTCGCGTTGCTGTTCCAGCAGATCAAGGCGGGGCCACTTGCGCTGATACCCATGAGTGTTGCCGTTATAGTTAATTTTGGTATTATGGGATGGCTGCAGATCAACCTGGATATGGCCACATCCGTTATCGCCGCAATCACCATAGGAATCGGCGTGGATGACACCATACATTTTCTCAACACATTCCGCCACAACAGGGCGCGGGGATTGAGCATTGACGAGACGATACGGCGCACGCTTGCCGTCTCCGGAAAGGCGATACTCTTTACATCTCTCGCTCTGATTTTTGGATTCTCGGTACTTATCACTTCCAATTTTCTGCCTATAGCCTTATTCGGCATACTGACCGCCACCACAATGATAAACACAACCATAGGAGCGCTTCTTGTTCTCCCATCGGTTATCAAGGCCACCGGAATCAATCTTGATAAACCGCAGTCCAGTTCCTGGATAGGCAGACATTTGAATATTGACAAATTCCTCACAATGAAACAAAATGACTGACAAGATTATAAAAAGGAGTCGCAGATGAAAACAAAATTCTTTCTGATAATTTTTCTTGTCCTTTTTCTAACGAATCCACTGTTCGCACTTACAGGAAGAGAGGTTATGGAGAAAAACGATGCCCTTCCCGAGGCAAAGACCGCTGTGAGCAGTGTATCGATGCTGATACATAAAGGCGGAAGGATCGTGGAAAAGGCATTCGAGAGCAGGACAAAGAAATTTGAAAACGATGAAGACAAGATCCTTATAGCCTTCACAAAACCGACTCAGATAAAACTGCTGACCCACGCGCACAAGGGTAAAGACGATGATCAGTGGCTCAGACTTTCGTCGGGAAAGGTAAAGAGGATCGCCTCCTCCGATAAGGGAAAGCCTTTCGTAAATTCACACTTTTACTATGAAGATATCGGCTCCCGGAGTATTGATGATTACACATACAAGCTGCTGAGTGACACGGCGGTCGCAGGTTCTGACTGCTTTGCGGTGGAAGCGGTCAAGAAAATCGGTAAAAAAGTTTACAGCAAGACGATACTCTATGTGCGTAAAGCGGACTATTTCACTACAAGAATCGACTTCTACAAAAAAGACAAATTCGATAAATATCTCGAAAATCATGACATAAGAACAGTGCAGGGCATACTGACCCCCTTCAGCACAATCATGACCCTGGCAAACAAAAAGGGAAAGACAGAGCTCAAGATTAATAAGCTGGAATATAACAGGAATCTGAGAAATTCGACCTTTAACAAAGAGGCGCTGCGATAGAGGATAAAAACAGGTCGGACGCAGTTTATTTCCAGACTATTTATCTTTTCTGTTGCCGTTAAGAATAACGCCATTAACACCAGAGGAGGAATCGAATGATTATTATTGCAAAGCTGAAAGCGAAAAGCGGCAAGGAAGATGAACTTAAAAAGGCTGTTTTAGATGCGCTTCCCAATGTGGAACAGGAGGAAGGCACACTGGTTTATGCGTTTAATCGTTCACTTACGGATCCCACAGAGTTTGTTTTTTATGAAAAATACACGGACGAAGACGCTCTCAACGCACACAGTTCGACCGAGCATTTCAAAAAAATGTTGAACGCCTTCGCCTCCTGCCTCGATGGCGCTCCGGAAATAGGTATGTATGAGGAAGTTGGTATTGTAAAAAAGTAAAGTCCTGTCAGTGAAACTCCATCACTGGAGTAATGGGGGGAAAGGGGGGATGGCGGCAGCGACTATTTTCCTCAATAGTTCAGCGCTGTTTCCCGGGAATATCAGCCTTTGGTACAATATTGCAGGTCTGAGTTGATTCATCGAATACGATAATGGCCTTGCCGGACTGAATCTGTTTCTTTACCTGCGCTGTCTTTTGTTCAAGGGAAACCTCAGCCTCTCCATAGTCCGTGCCGTCACGCACAACAAATTCCATAACAAGGGCTTCAAAGGTTTCGGCGGATAGCTGATTGTATTGGACTTCTATTATATTTCTCTTGCTGTCTGCTTTGATCATTTCTTATAGTGTGAACCGGTCAAATCCAGTACGCCGTCCGCCTTTTCAGACTTTTTGGCTATGCGGTTGGCAATCTTGGCAAGTGTCTTGGTTTGGGCGATACCAACAGAGACACAAATGCCTGTCCATTTTCTCAGTTTGGACCTTATGGAATGTCCATAATCATTCAGATTGCATCTCTTGAGTCCGGACAGGTCCAGAAAGGCTTCGCCGATAGAATATGCTTCAATATCGGGAGTAAATTCCGAGAGGGTTTTTATTATCCTCCGTGACATATCACCATAGAGGGCATAATTGGATGAGTAAACATGAACCTTGTGTGCCTTGATCACATCACGTATCTTGAATACAGGAATGCCCATCTGGATACCAATGGCCTTGGCCTCATTTGATCTGGCAATAACGCAGCCATCATTATTGGAGAGGACCACTACAGGTTTCCCGACAAGACCGGGATTAAATACCTGCTCACAGGAAACATAAAAATTATTACAATCTACAAGCGCAAATGTGGGGGACATTATAAATCCTATAGAATTACAGGGGATGGATTACATTTGTTACAACACCCCATACCTCAAAGCCCATTTCCTCCTCGACCTGAAGGGGTTTATAATCTCTGTTTTCGGGCATCAAAAGAATCTTACCCTTTGTTACTCGAATCCTTCTCACTGTTAACTCGCCATTAACTACCGCTATTACAACCTTCTTATCGACTGGTTTAATAGAACGATCCCCAATCAGCATATCTTTATCGTGTATCCCCGCATCGATCATAGAATTTCCTGTCACCTTAACAAAGAACGTCGCGGCAGGGTGTTTGACAAGATGAGACCTTTGCACAACCTCTCCATTTTTCCATATTCAAGCATAGACTATACCCTTGAAAATACTGTTTTCCAAAGATAACAAATTGATAATACTTGTCTTTTCTTCATCTTTATGCCATACTTCCTTCAAATAAACAATCTCTGGAGGAACCATGGGCTTCAAGAAAATGAAAAACAATCTCACCTTTACAGATCTTTCTCTTTTCTCTTCCATCGAAAAGAACCGGGCAATCAGAAGAATGAAACAAATCAACTCCATCGTGAATTGGTCCCGAATCGATAATCTGCTCATGGAAAACTATCCCGTCGGCAAGAGTGCCGATGGCAATGAAGCCTATCTTCCCCTGATACTTATGAAATGCCTCCTGCTCCAGCAGTGGTTTAAGATCGATTCCGACCCCGAACTGGAAACTCAGATCAATGACAGGATCTCTTTTAAGAAATTCCTGGGTCTCTCCCTTGATGATCCAGCACCCGATCATTCGACCTTCTCGCGATTCAGAGGCAGATTTTCTAAAGACACTATGCGCAAGATCAATCATGAACTCCTTTCCCAATTCGCCTCCAGGGGCTTAACCATTAACGAAGGCATCGCCATTGACGCACGCCTGGTTCAGTCCGCCAGTCATCCCATAAGCAAAGAGAAGCTGAAGGAAGAAAAACAAAAAAGAGAAACTCCCGAGGGCAAATTGAATAAAAAGGGGAATCCTCTTAAATTCTCCCGGGATCTCGAATCCGACTGGACTGTCAAGAATGATAAACCTCACTATGGTCTGAAGGAGCATGCCTCTGTTGATACCCGCTATGGGTTTGTTCTTGCTACTGAGATAACCCCGGCTTCTCACCATGACAGTCCCTATCTTCCTCTCTGTGTCGCCGGCAGTTGTCATACTAAAAAACCTGTCAGAAAGGTGTATGCGGATAAAGGATATTTTGGAAAGCCTAATCGAGATTTTCTCGCCCTGAATAAATTCGAAGACGGCATTATGAGAAAAGCAACGACAGGCACTGAGCTTACTGAATATGAAAAAGAACGCAACAAATCCATTTCAAAAGTTCGTTACATTGTTGAACAGTATTTTGGTATCTCTCATCTTCACAATAATGCCTTTCGGGCCAGGTTTCCGAGATTGATCAAGAATTCCATTGACGCGATGTTCCGGCAGATGGCTTTCAATCTCCTCCGAGGAATCAGGGTGGTACCGGCATGAGAAAGGGGATGGTGGCATAACAGTATTCTGGGGTGGCCTGCGCTGCCCTGAATTTGATTGATGATGGAGGTAAACTGGACTCATCATAACAAAAATATCATCTCCGACCCGTACTGTCTGCCGGATCTTGAATTAGGATTCTTTAAAAATCGGCCATAAAACCGGCCTCGGGGGGAATAGCCAGCTGTTCAAAGGTCTCAAGATGTTTGTTCAGATCCAGCTTGCCTTCGATGTAATCCTCCGCGGGGGAAGGAAACCCTGCTGAAACCGAAGCCATGAACAATGGCCGCCTGCTTCTTGTTGATTGATCCGGGTGGTATATGGTCTGTACTTTCATAGCGACCTATATATTAAATATCTCTTGATTTTTCAATTTGATAATCTCTTTGCGTAAAGAAGCGCCTGGCAATAATCTGATTCTCGCATCACTCGACAATAGTAAAATATGAACCCGACCCCGATTTTCCTAATATTCATAACGAACAGTTACCATCACGATGTCGTTATCTTCAAAGTAATAGAAGATCGAATCGCTCCCCCAGGTCGATCCTCTGTCACCCCGGATGACTGCATATCCCAACTCGACAAGAAACCCGTTCTGGAAGTCATATCCTATCTCCGGCCAGAATATCTTCCCACCATGTTTCGTATCGAAGATGCCCTTGACCGTCGCCTTGATCCGGCCGTCGAAATAGCTGTCTTCAAGCTTGCAGGTGACAATATCAGTGATGGCCGGCTCATAGATACCGTTCTCCAGATACTTTGACTGGAACCACTCAAAGGTAAAAACCGTGTCGCCCGTGTGACCCTCTATCAGGCGGCTCAGGGGGATAAAGTAGTTGAAACCGGCGGCGTAGGATATGTAGTGGACCTTATCGATTTCAAAGGGCTGCATCAGATCCGCGATACTGGTGATATCCCTCTCGACGATCCCCGCCTTGTCGGGGGAATAGGCGGCCTCGAACTGCACTACAAGGTCGCCCAGCGCCGCGGAAAAATCGATGCCGAACACGCTGACAATGGAGGCTTGTGACTTGATTTGAAGCGCGACGGGTGTAACTCCCTGGAAGATGACCCTGTCCGGAAGGGAGAGCTGGCTTTTATCCGGCCCGCGGTATCCGCTCAGGGACATATCGACCCCTCCCATACTGGTTGACAGTCGTGCGCCGTATCCGACGTTGTCGATATCGATGCCGAGCCTCTCAGGTTCATCAAATACAATCGGCATTAAAAAGCTGTCGACCGTGAGCGCCCAGAAATTCCCCTCGGGCGCAGTAATCGGAGGTATATGCACCGGTACAAAGACGGCTTCCAGCGTAAAGTCGCCGAGGAAGAACATACCTGACAGAGAGGGGACCCCTGCCTTGTTCTCGTCGTCATCCCTGAAAAAAAGCTCCCGCGTATCGGACGGATTGAAATATGATGTCGGATTGAAGGCATCGGCTGTGCCCCAGCCGTATATCTGATTTCCCGCGCGCAGCCTGAAGTCTCCCCTGTTATAGTTCAGATACAGTTCGTCAAAGGACAACTCGGCCTCTCGTGAGGAGAATCTCAGGTTTCTCGACACCCCTTTATTTTTCGTGTACCTGTAGTGATCATCCGCTCTCTGGTTCATGTATGTCTGGAACAGATAGATATTCGAGACGGAAAAGATGGACAGGTCCTCCGTCCCATACCTCATCTGGAGGCGGTTTCTGATCTCGTTTTTCTTGTTTTTGTCCTTGAAACTCTGGCCCGTGCCGGTATTGACAAAGGTTTGAAACTCTGTGAATCCGCTGTAGGTAAATTCAGGACCGATGTCATCTTCTTCATACATCTCCGGATTTTCGTCAAGTACACCCTGAGACTCTTCCGATGCACCCATTTTCCCACCGGAGACAGCCACATCCATCTGCATGTGTTCCGCTGATTCACCGGGAAATGATTTACCCGTCTCTCCTGCCGCTATGACACGACGATCAAGGGTCTTGATAAAAACGGATTTTCTTTCCGCCTTCCGATACCGGCGCGCCACACGCTGCGCTTCGGCGATATCATCGTACACGCCGAGAAAAACCGAATGCCAAATCCTGCCGTGTGCATCCTTCCATGAATAGACATCCGGTTTGTATCCCTTATGGCTGAGCCTTTTCGCCAGATTCCGCGCATTCTTCTCCACCAGACATGCGGATACCTGAGCGGCATACACCGTTGCCATCTCATTCGAGGGATTGAGTTTCGTGGATATGTTTACCGGAGAGGCGGTTTCCGAGGCATGGGAAAAGCAGTCAGAATCTACAGACAACAGTCCAGGACTGATGATAAAAAGGGCGACGAGAAGCGTCAGCCATGCTGTTCGGAAACACATGTTCATCGCTATACCCAACATCCATGTAACTGTCCGGAATCAGAAGAGTGAATTCTTCCCGAAGTCCCGAAACGTGAAGATCATACACTAAACCGGATGGCAAGTATATCCCCATCCTTGACTATATAGTCTTTCCCTTCGAGGCGAAAAAGTCCCTTGTCATGAACCCCTTTTTCGGAACCGCAGGCGATCAGGTCGTCGTATGAAAAGCACTCCGAGCGAATAAACCCTCTGGAAAGATCCGAATGAATGACCGCAGCAGCTTCCACCGCGGACTGGCCTTCATGTATATTCCATGCCCGCACTTCATCGGTTCCGACTGTAAAGTAACTGATAGAACTCGAAATTTCATACGCCGACCGCTTTAAGCGATCCCTGGCGGATTCCTTTATCCCCATGTCTTCCATGAATAGCTGCCGCTCATCATCATCGAGAGTGGACAATTCCATCTCAAAGGTTCCGGCAAATTCGACCACGGGGTGCTTTTCACTGATCTCTTTCAGCAGCTGCTGATCTTTCCCGAATAAATCCTCGCTTGAGTTCAGCACAATCAGAAGTGGTTTTACCGTCAGAAACTGAAACCCGCTGATCATCTTTTGTTCGTCTCTGCCAAGTTCTATCTCTGCAATACGTCTGCCACCGTTCAGGCAATCCAGGATCTCCCGCAGGATCTTTTCCTCCAGTTGAGATGCGGGTGTTTTCTGCCCTCGCTTATGGCTAAGCCCGATCTTCTCCAGTCGTTTTTCACAGATTATCAGATCGGAAATCAACAGCTCTGTTTCCATCTGTTCAATATCATCGATCGGCGTGGGTGTTTCATCCAGTACATTCGTGAAGTTTCTAACTACAAGCGCCAGCGTATCGACATTTCTCATCATTCCAATGGAGGCATCCGGAATTGATGTTTTTCCCGTTAAATCGCGTGCAAGTCCCGCAAAATCTACAAACTGCACTGTCGCGTAGATTGTCTTTTGAGGTTTATACATCTCAGAAAGGCGCGTTATCCTTTCATCAATAACATCCACAACAGCAACATTCGGCTTGGACTTTGCGTCCGTGTAAGTAGTTACCTCTGCCGCGCGTCCTGTCAACGCGTTGAAAATCGTCGTCTTGCCGGAATTCGGCAGACCTATTAATCCTATCTCCATAACTCTTTCCTCTTATACAAACACAGCCCACGCAATAGCATAAAAAATTGCGGGCAAAAAGTTCCCTATACGTATTTTTGTTATTTTCAAAAGGTTCATGCCTATCCCTACGATCAGCAATCCACCGGTGACTGTAACAGCGTTGAGAACGTCCGGGTCTTGCATAAACAACAGGTGTGACGAAAGGAGGGTAACGCTTCCCTGAACCAGAAACACGGAAATCGCTGAGAAAACTACCCCGATACCAAATGTCGACGCGAGGGGTATCGCAATCACGCCGTCAAGGAGAGACTTAACATAGAGTGTTGTCGAATCGCCGATAGTACCATCCTGTATGGAACCCACAATCATCATCGCGCCCGTAAGGTAGAGGACGGAAGCGGACATGAATCCTTCCGCAAAGGTCGAAGAATTCGAGCTGGTACGTTCTTTAAGCCACCCCCCGAGGCGTTCAATCCAATACTCAATCCTGAGCAGTTCTCCGGTTACCGCGCCGACCAGCATACAGCCGATGGTCACGATAAGGTCCGTCACGGTAAGGGCCATCTGTATCCCGACCAGCAGAACGGAAAGCCCGAGCGCCTGGACCATGATCGTCTTGATTCTGTCGGGGAGGTGTTTCCCTACGGATATTCCTATCAGGCCTCCCGCAATAATAGCTGCTGTGTTAACCAGTGTTCCGTTCAACAGTATGCCCTTTCTTTAATTTATTTCGTTTATCTGTCAGGCGTGAAAACTCGACTTGCCAGAGCAGAGAGCCCCTTTTATTGCAGGACATATCTATTGTCAATGATTATCGGGAAATAATTTAATTTTGTATTCACGATACCTTTGTGGTAAATCCTCCCTCGCATTCGGATGTCTATGGTAAAAGGAGAGCACTGTGCGAGAACTTCCCGAAAAAATAATCGATTTTCATGTCCATCTCTTTCCCGACAAACTGTTCAAGGCAATCTGGAAATACTTCTCGGCATCGTATGGCAGGAACGTTATCCATGAACTTTACTATAAGGAATGTATCGATTATCTGTATGAGAAAAATGTCGAATATATCGTCTATTCAAATTATGCCCACAAAAAGGGGGTCGCAAAGGGGCTTAACGAATGGAACCTGAAGGTGCTGGAAGAGTATCCTGAACTTTACTGTTTCGCGGCATATCATCCCGACGATGATGACGCCCTTGATATGGCGAGAGATCTCCTTGACCATCCAAGGATACTCGGCTTCAAGCTCCAGCTTCTTGTGCAGATGTTCTATCCGCATGATGAAAGGCTCTTTCCCCTGTACGAAATGGTCATCGACAAAGGGAAAAGACTCCTTTTCCACGTCGGAACCGGACCCGTAGGAAACAGCTTCGTCGGCATAGATAATTTCATACAACTTCTTGAAAGATATCCCGACCTGCCTGCAAATGTGGCGCACATGGGCGCATTAGAATACGGGGGTTTTATCAGTCTGCTGGATCACTTTCCAAATATCTGCCTTGATACGACCTGGGCATTCCTCCCACAGTCGGGTTTTATGTTCGATCAGAAAAAAGAGGTACTTGAGATCCATAAGGACAAAATTCTCTATGGATCGGATTTTCCCAATCTTATCTACCCGAGAGAGAACGAGATTGACTGCCTGCTGGATCTCAACCTGTCGCACGATTTTTACAACAAGGTGTTCAGGGAAAACGGGATTGCACTCCTGGGAAAATAGGAATGTTTAAAAAATGCATCCAGTCCCGACAATGAAGACTGTTATTCTCGGGTTATTTTATATGCACAGGTAAAGGAACCTCAAATGCCTGAAAAAGCTTCGCCTGCTTTTGGGTAACCTCACCCCAATGCCCTCGTTTTCAGATCACCGGTTACCCTTAACCGCTCTGCAAGATGGTCAAATAGATAGGCGGCTCCATAAAAGAGACGGGTACTGACCTCGCTGGCGGGTCTATGCCCGCGTTTAGCGTGAGATCCCTCCGCTGTATTATCAAGAATAATTCGATTTCATCCCTCCAAAAGCCTCAAATATTCCTTTGCCGATTCGTAACAGACCCCGGCAATAAAATTGATAAAAGCCGTGTTTTCGCCCTTGTGTGTTTTGTCCAGAGTTTCCAGGTAATCTCTCCGAAGTACAGGGGGTATGATTGCCAGGAGATAACCACCCTGAAGCAAGGCAAGATTCATCAACAATCGTGCCGCTCGTCCGTTGCCGTCAATGAAGGGGTGAATGGTCACGAGGTCTTTATGGATTATCGCCGCAAATTCAACGGGGTGAAATTTCGCTTTGGCCTCTGGTATTCCGGCGATGAATGACTTCATCAATTCAGGTATTTTGTCAGGTGCCGGGGGGATGAAATCCGTCCCGGTTATAATGACCTTTCGCTTGCGATATTTCCCCGCCTGCTTCTCATCAATACGGTAACAGAACAACCGGTGAAGCTCCTTGACGTCCGCCTCTGTTATGTTCTGACCCTTTGCCAACCGGTAAAGCAGGTCATAGGCTTCCGAATGTCCCAGTGCTTCCATATGATCCTTCACGGGCTTCCCCGCTATGGTCATGCCGTCCTCTATGACGATCTTCGTTTCCGTTTCCGTCAGGGAATTCCCTTCCAGTGCGTTGCTTGAATAGGTCATCCCTATTCGGAAGTATTCCCGGACCTGTTTGATCATATGCGCATCAAGGGGCCTGTGGGCATCAATTTTAACCCTCAGAGCGTCGATCTTCTCAAATACAGGTTTCGTCATGTCTAATCCTTTCTATGCAGTTGCCGCATCGTTTTTTTTATCCTTGCCTTTCGCCGCATCCGCGATAATGTTACCGGCCAACTCAGACGCCTTCTTGAGAGTTTCGTCTCTCAGGAATCAAGAATAAATAAGTTATACAGATTGCGCCGTAATTTTGTTTGTTTTCAAGGCGTGTTAAAGCACGCATAACGGGTTATGTAAGCTTTTGATACAACACAGGAAACAAGCAAAAGGACAAGCAAGGTGTATGAGTTATTTCTTCTTGCTGACTAAGAACCATAAAAGCCTATTTCTTTCGCAAACTCGAACTGCCGCTGCCAGGGTACGTGTGGATGCGTCCCGGTAATGAGGTTCTCCCCTATCTCTCGCAATGACTCACGATCAATTGTGACCGGATGATATCCCCCGATAAACCCAATGTCGGGTATCATGACTTCTTCTTTTCCGGGTATACAGTCACAAGTAGGGGTAATATTGAGCAGAGCGTTTATAAGGATTGTTCTTTCACTTATTTGTTTCCATAAGGCCGCTGCGGTCTCGACAAGTTTTTCCTGAAACACCTCGAAATCACTGGAAAAATGGATCTTAAGGGCCATCACGGGGCACATTGCTATACACTGCGCGCAGCCGATGCACTTTTCAAGGTCGTAGGTGGGAAATTCATTGTCGATCATCTGCGCGGCGCCGGTTGGACAGATATCGACACAGACGCCGCAACGGGTGCATTTATGTTCACGAAGAGACGGATAGGCATCGGCATGCATGCGCTGCTTCTGCGCCCGTGAGGCAAATCCCATTGAAATATTCTTGATCGCGCCGCCGAAACCCGCTTCAAGATGTCCTTTAAAGTGCGAGAATATAACGAAACCCTGCGCCTTTTCTATAACCGATGCCACTTGTACCGTAGAAAAATATTTTATGTCGCAGGGGATGTCCGATACTTCATTTCCTTCAAGACCATCGGCAATCATCACATTACAACCGAGAAACTCCTCGGTGTACCCATGCTTTGCAGCAGTTTCAAGGGAATCCTCTCCCCTCCTGCGCCCTCCTGAATACAGGACCGTTGTATCAAATATGAAGGGGGTTGCTCCCTTACTCTGAAGCCATCTGACAATCTCCCGCGCGTATTCAGGGGACAGGTAACTGTGGTTTCCAAGTTCACCCCAGTGGAGTTTAATCCCGACAGAATCACCCTCGCGAAAAGGATGTTCCATCTTCTCTAACAGACTTTTCAATGCCCCCAGGGCATCCCCCCCGGATTCCTGTATTTTAAAAAACAGATGGTTCATAATGTAAAAAGCCCTTTCACGATAAGGCGTTGACCCTTTCGTTCACTTCTCTCCAGTCCTGATTTATTATTAAAATACCCGCAAAGGATACCATTATGATCGTAATGAAATGAGGACGTTTTTCCCACGACGAAAGTATAAAAAGAACACCACTGATAGTCAATGGAATAATGACCACAACATATGACATGGAAAGTCGATGATCGAGAAGACATTATTGAGGGAAAAAGCATAAACTCTTTGACATCACATAAATATATTGATAATTTACAAACCTAGAGTATGATCATAGAGTATGACTACTGGTTCTTTAAATTCTGAGGCACAAAGGAGGTGCAGCTATGAAAGCAAGGAAAATTAAAGACCACATTTACTTGATGGGATCTGTGGACTGGGACAGGCGTCTGTTCGATTCCCTTGTCCCCCTCCCTGACGGAACAAGTTACAATGCTTATCTCATTGAAGGCAGCGAGAAGACTGTTTTGCTGGATTCAGTTGATCCGGCCATGGCCGATGAACTCCTCTCACAGTTAGAAAACATCCCAAAGATTGACTACGTTGTTTCGCACCATGCCGAGCAGGATCACTCTGGAACAATCCCGCAGGTTCTTGAAAAATACCCCGACGCAAAACTGATATCAACTCCCAGGGCAAAAGGTATGCTTATCGATCTTTTGCGGGTTCCTGAGGAATCCTTTGTAACCGTTGAAGACGGTGAAACTCTGTCTCTCGGTGACAAGACACTCAAGTTTATCCATACTCCCTGGGTTCACTGGCCAGAGACCATGGTGACCTGGCTCGAGGAAGACAAAATCCTTTTCAGCTGTGACTTTTTCGGTTCCCATATCGCGACGACCGATCTTTTTGTTACCGATGAAGGCCGCATACATGAGGCCGCTAAGCGCTACTTTGCCGAGATCATGATGCCCTTCCGGAACATAATCGCAAAGAATCTGGAAAAACTCGCACCTTACGATATAGAAATGATCGCTCCGAGTCATGGGCAAATATATCCCCGCCCGGCATTTATTATTGATGCCTATCGTGACTGGATACTCGGCCCTCCCCGAAACACCGTAGTCCTGCCGTATGTATCGATGCATGAAAGCACAAAGCAAATGGTTGATCATCTTGTTTCAGCCCTTGTGGAAAGAGGTGTCGGGGTCGAGCAGTTCAATTTGGAAGTAACCGACATAGGGAAGCTCGCCATGGCCCTGGTTGACGCGGCTACAATCGTCGTTGGAACTCCCACAATACTGGCAGGTCCTCATCCTTACGCTGCTTATGCCGCATTCCTTGCAAATGCCCTTCGGCCCAAAACAAAATTCCTTTCCATTATCGGCTCGTATGGATGGGGAGGGAAAACCGTGGAGACACTTGCCGGAATGATCCCCAATCTCAAGGTGGAAGTCATAGACCCTGTACTTTGCAAAGGGGTGCCCGCAAAAAGTGATTTTAAGGCCCTGGATGAGCTGGCTGGCGTTATCGCTGGAAAACATAAGGAACACAACTTTATTTGAATTTAACCGGGGACATGACCGAGACAGAAAGGGAGATGATTCATGAATCTACAAGCTCTGCATAAAATAAGTTATGGCATGTATATTTTAACATCCGGGAAAGACAACAAATTTAATGGTCAAATTGTGAATTCCGTTATTCAGGCAACTTCGGAACCTGCCATTGTAGCGGTGTGCGTGAATCATGACAATCTTACACATGAATTCATAGAGGACAGTAAAGTATTCACCCTTTCGATCTTATCGGAAGATGCCCCGATGACCCTCATCGGCACGTTCGGATTTAAGTGTGGTCGGGATATCGACAAATTCGAGAAGGTCGAATTCAGAACGGGCAGTAATGGAGCTCCGATAGTCCTGGATTCCACCGCGGCTTTCTTGGAATGTGAGATGGTAAATCAGATGGATATCGGCAGTCATACCATGTATCTCGGCAGAGTCATAAACGGAGACATCCTATCAGATAAAAACCCGATGACGTATGCCTATTACCATACAATCAAAGGCGGCAAAACGCCGAAGAACGCACCTCATTACATCGGAGTTGAAGAATAAACAAATCTTAAGGTAAAGAGAGGCAATATCATGGATAACTATGTTTGCACAGTATGCGGTTATGTGTATGAGTCTGAAAAAGGTGACCCGGATGCAGGTATTGAGCCTGGAACAAAATTTGAGGACCTGCCTGACGACTGGACATGCCCGATCTGCGGGGCAGGTAAGGAAGATTTTGAAAAGGAGAATTGAACAATGGAATTAAAAGGGAGTAAGACAGAAATAAATTTAATGGCCGCCTTTGCCGGCGAATCTCAGGCAAGAAACCGTTATACCTATTTTGCCTCAAAGGCCAAAAAAGAGGGTTATGAGCAGATTGCCGCAATATTTCTGGAATCGGCCGCCAATGAAAAGGAGCATGCCGAAAGAGAGTTTAAATTCCTACAGGGAGGAGAGATCGAAATCACGGGCAGTTTTCCAGCTGGCGTGATAGCCGACACTGCGGCCAATCTGAAGGCGGCGGCCGACGGGGAACATCACGAGTGGACTGAAATGTACCCGGAATTTGCCCGAATTGCCGAAGATGAAGGTTTTTCCGAAATCGCAGCGGTGTTCCGAAACATAGCAGTAGCAGAAAAAGAGCACGAGAGAAGATACCTGGCTCTTCTCAAAAACATAGAAGAGGAAAAGGTTTTCAAAAAAGATAAGGTGGTAACGTGGAGATGCCTCAACTGCGGGTTCGTGCATGAAGGAACTCAGTCTCCTGCAAAGTGCCCGGCCTGTGACCATGCCCAGGCCTATTTCGAGTTGCGGGCGGAGAATTATTAAAAATTTTAAACATGAACGCTTTGAATTTTACCTTGAATACTTTACATGGTCATTCCCGTGCAAACGGGAATCCAGCAATTTCAACTCTCTATGGATTCCCACTTTCGTGGGAATGACACAAAAGGTTCGTTTTTCAAAGGTTTCAACCTAATATAGGCGTGAGGGGGTTGTTGCTATGGATGACAAGATCAAGGATGCCATGTATCAGGCGTATACAGGTGAATCAAAGGCTGCCCTGAGACTCAAAGTCTTTGCGGAAAAGGCAGTGCAGGAGGGTTACCCACAGCTCGCCAGGCTTTTTAAAGTGATCTCGTTCTCGGAAGAGATTCATGGCAAGAGGGCTCTACGGTTACTCAGGGAAGTTAAGAGTACGGAAGAAAATCTTGCCGACAGTTTTGAGTCGGAAACCCGGGTTGCGGGGGTTGCATACGATAATTTCACAAAGCGTGCAGAGGAAGTCGGCGATAAAGCCGCATCCTTGTATTTCAGCCAGTCCAAAGATGTAGAGGAAGTACATGCAAAGCTATACAAAGAGGCAATGAATCATGTCATTGAGGAAAGGGAAACCACATACTATGTATGCGAGGTCTGTGGTTATGTCTCTGATGGGATATTGCCTGATGAGTGTCCTGTGTGCGGGGTAGGAAAAGAAAAGTTTGTCGGATTTGAATAGAGAAAAATAGAAAGGAGAGCGGAATGGGCAGTGTATTTGAGGCAAGCGATATTTTTGAGATAGCGATGAGGATAGAGGAAAATGGATGCAATTTCTATCGATACGCGGTTCAGATAACAACAGATAAAGAGTCAAAAGAGATGTTTGCCTGGCTTGCCGGTGAGGAAGATAAACATAAGATGCTGTTTAAAGATATGCTCTCAAAAATAGAGGCGCAGGCCCCTCCGGAAAGTTATCCCGGCGAGTACGGCGAATATCTTCATGATTATGCCGACAACAACCTGATCTTTAAAAAAGACGTGATGGACGCTGAGATGGCCAGGATTACGGATACACCTTCCGCTATTGATTTTGCAATCCGCCGTGAGCTGGACTCCATTCTGTATTATCACGAAATCAAGGGTTTTGTTCATGCAAGCGAGCATGCGGCTATTGAACGGATTATTAACGAAGAGAGAAAGCATTTTAAGATGCTTTCTGAGATGAAGAAAAAATACTCGTAGGAGGAGAGTCATGACAGAAAAACTTCAGATATACAAATGTGAGGTGTGCGGAAATATTGTAGAGATGTTACATGAGGGCAAGGGTGAACTCGTGTGCTGCAACCAGCCGATGAAACTTTTCAAGGAGAATACCGTTGACGCGGCCAGAGAAAAACACGTTCCCGTGAAAGAGGTCGCGGCAGGCGTTATAAAAGTAAAGGTTGGAGATGTTCCCCATCCCATGGAAGAAAAACATTACATTGAGTGGATAGAGATCATTTCGGATGGAAAGGCATACAGGCAGTTCCTGAAACCTGGAGATGCGCCGGAAGCCGAATTCCATGTTGAAGGCAGCCAGGTTACGGTACGTGAATACTGCAACCTGCACGGTCTGTGGAAAATCTGATTAAAGGAGGACTTTGACCATGGATTTAGCTGAATATTTTGAGAAAACAAAGGGATTCGGTGTTTTTGCAACGGCGGATTCTGAAGGCAAG
>Ga0222635_1000294_pt1 | contig 23779 bp, 19 predicted proteins | sample AntAcemetagen139_FD_179809 | JGI IMG/M metagenome (GOLD analysis project Ga0222635, IMG submission 179809) | Saline water microbial communities from Ace Lake, Antarctica - #139 | ecosystem: Environmental > Aquatic > Non-marine Saline and Alkaline > Saline | place: Antarctica: Ace Lake...
GGTCTCGGTAGCTGCGCCGACATTGATAACTGCTACGCCGCCGACCAGTTTAGCCAGACGTTCCTGTAGTTTTTCGCGATCATAGTCGGAAGAGGTGTCTTCAACCTGAGCACGGATCTGCTTTACGCGGCCTTCAATTGCTTCCTTGGTGCCTGCGCCTTCGACGATGGTGGTATTGTCTTTGTCGATGGTTATGCGCTTGGCGCTGCCCAGTTCTTTCATGGTGATAGTTTCAAGCTTAATGCCCAGATCTTCGGCAATCAGCGTACCGCCGGTCAGAATAGCGATATCTTCAAGCATTGCCTTGCGGCGATCACCGAAACCCGGAGCTTTAACAGCAGCAATCTTCAGGGTTCCGCGCAGTTTATTAACAACCAGCGTAGCCAGTGCTTCGCCTTCAACGTCTTCAGAAATGATCAGGAACGGACGGCCGCTCTGAGCTACTTGCTCAAGAATCGGCAGAAGATCTTTCATGTTGCTGATCTTTTTTTCATGGATCAGAATCAGGCAGTCTTCTGCTACCACTTCCATGCGCTCAGGATCGGTCACAAAATAAGGGGAGAGGTAACCGCGGTCAAACTGCATACCCTCAACTACATCCAGGCTGGTTTCCATGGTTTTAGCTTCTTCAACCGTGATAACGCCTTCTTTACCGACTTTGTCCATGGCCTCGGCAATGATGTTGCCGATGGTTGAGTCGTTGTTGGCGGAAATGCTTCCGACCTGTGCGATCTCTTTTTGATCCTGGATCGGCTTGCTTAAGCCTTCCAGAGTGGAAACGATTTCAGCAACTGCTTTATCAACGCCACGTTTGATTTCCATGGGATTGTGGCCGGCGGCAACGAGTTTGGTGCCTTCTCTGAAGATGGCCTGCGCCAGCACCGTTGCGGTTGTGGTTCCGTCACCGGCGATATCGCTGGTTTTACTGGCGACCTCTTTGACCATCTGGGCGCCCATGTTTTCAAATTTGTCTTCAAGGTCAATCTCTTTGGCAACGGTAACGCCGTCTTTGGTGACGGTCGGGGAGCCAAAGCTTTTGTCAATTAAAACGTTGCGACCCTTGGGGCCGAGGGTTACTTTGACCGCATTGGCCAGTGTGTTGACGCCGCACAGGATTTTGTGCTGTCCGTCACGGCCGAACATTATTTCTTTAGCCATTGTCTTGTTTCCTCCATGTCATAAAAATAGATAAAATGAATTACTTCTCAATAACGCCCAGGATATCATCCTCGCGCATGATCAGATGTTCTTCGCTGTCAATTTTGACCTCGGTCCCGGCATATTTGCTGAAAAGTACGATATCACCTGCTTTGACATCCGGTGCGATCCGTTTGCCGTCGTCATTCAGCTTGCCATTACCGGCTGCAATCACTTTGCCTTCCATCGGTTTTTCCTGGGCTGAATCCGGGATAATGATTCCTCCCTTGGTTTTCTCTTCGCTTTCCAGCCGTTTTACAATAATACGGTCCTGCAACGGTCTGATCTTCATGTGTGCTTCCTCCTGTTAACGAACATTAATTGTTTGTTAGTAAAAAACAGAAAAATAATACTGTTAGAGCGTTTCTGACAGCTATGTCTCTGTTAGCCTGTTCCGGTTCCCGGAGAACGTCCCGATACCGGAATAAGCACAGAAAATAAGAACAAAAGCGTAAATGTCAACCTGTCGGGGGAAAAAGATCTACAATTTGTCCCGTATCCAGACAGGGGCATCCGAATTTGCTCGTTTAAACCATATTCTTAAGGCTCGTCCGGTGCTGCAGGGGCGTGTGAAACAATCACCCGTGCAGGTCTGAGCATTTTTTTGCCCAGCATATATCCTTTTTGTAACTGTTCAATAACGGTATTGTCTGCATGGTCCGGATGTTCCTGCTGGGCCATGGCTTCGTGGATTTCAGGGCTAAACTGTTCACCAATTGAATTAAAGGGTTTTATTTCAAACTTTTCAAGGGATGTCACCAACTGTTTCAGGATCATTTTCAGGCCGTCAATTACCGGGTCAACATCGGTTGCCTGTTGCGACTGTTCAAGGGCCCTCTCAAAATTGTCTACTACCGGCAGTATTTCAAGGGCGATCCTCTCTATTCCGTATTTGACAAGCCCTTCTTTTTCGCGGGTTACACGCTTGCGGTAGTTGTCAAACTCAGCCATGGTGCGCAAAAGCTGGTCTGCGAGCTCGTTTTTTTCCTGTTCAAGGGTCTTTACAGGGTCCTCCGGGCTTTCTTTGCAATTCGGTTCACTAGCAATGGCGCCGTCTTGCGCGGCGTTTTCCTGCTGTTTCTCCTCTTTGTTTACTTCGACGTCCGATGTATGCTGTTTGGTCTTTTTTTTCTTGTGCCTCACCTGGTCGCTCCATGCGTTTGAGTGTGTTTTTTTGTGTCTGTCCGCATATTTACTGTTTATACCATTGTGTTGTCTGCGGTTGTGATTGGTAAAACATAAGACTGCGTGCTGAAATGTCAAGCGCGGGGGGCATGGAAAAAGTCAGGCTCATTCCTTTATGGCCGGTTAGCTTGCAAACAGTGAGCCTGATTAAGAGGGAACTGTCTGCGGGCTGGCTTCGATGACTAATACGCTTTTGTTTACCTGGTTTTTTATGCGTACAGTTTACAGTGGTTCAGGGAGTGTATTTTTTCCCCGTGTAGATGTATAGGTATTACGATATAGAGCACTTCTTTTTTGTGCGTTTAAATTTTAATAAAATAATAATCATTAAAGATTCAACAGGCATGAGCGATAATTTATTATGTATATTCATGTATTTATGATATGTATTTTTAGATAGCTTTGTAGTTTTGCCTACTGGCTGCAGGGAATGAATTGTATTATTACCCGACAAAATTTTAGGGGGGTTCTATGAAAAAAGGTCTGCGGGAAGATTTTTTGTTTCCGACAATCTGCTTGATTCTGATCGGCCTGTCTCTTACCGGTTATGTCTCATATCGTAACGCGCGGGCTATGATGGTTGACGCGGTCAATGATCAGTTGCGCCAAAATACTAAATCCACTCTTGATTTTGTTGTTTCCTGGTCGGAGAATCGCAGGCAGGATGTTGGGCTCTGGTCAGCTCAGGGCAGCATCGTACAGGCAATAGTCTTGGCAGGGGATGACACCGAAGGCGCGGGCGGCAGTTTTGTTTTTATACGTGAGGTTAACGAGGATCTGCGCAAATATGCGAAGGCCCATCCTGATTATGCTGAAATCGGCATTGTTGGCCGGATCGGCACTGTGCTGACCACCAGTCTTTTTAATTTTGATAAGGATGAATCCCGCCGCTTTGGTGGCGACTATATTGTCGGGACAGATATCCAATCCATGGATTTTTTCCAAAAAGCGATGCAGGGGGCACTGTTTGTCAGCAAGGTACGGCTCAATCCCGAAACCGGGAAGCCGGTTTTTGTTATTGCGGCACCGGTTGTGCAGCAACAGGATACCGAAATCAAAACCCCTGCCGGTATTTTGTATGCCAAGGTTGATGTTGGATTTTTATCCCGGCAGTTTGTGCAGCCGACCAAGATTGGCCAGACAGGGTATGTCTACATAATTGACAGTGCGGGTACAGTGATCGCACATCCCGACCAGAGCCGGATTTTGACTGAAAATATAGCAAAAACGCAAATCGGTGGAATAATACTGGCACAGAAGGACGGCCTTGCACAGTATTCTGAGGAGGGGCAGGACTGGCTGGTAGCCTTTAACACCGATGATACGCTTGGCTGGACGGTTGTGGCGGTAGCCAGCATGGAAGAGCTTATGGCGCCGGTTCACCAGACCGCGTTTTTAAACTTTTTTATGACCATTGCTATCTTGGTGATCGCTGTCGGAGTTATTATTTTTGTCGCCGCCCGGGTGACCCGTCCGATCAATACAATCACCTCGTCGCTGTTTATGGTTGCCAGACAGGTTTCGGGTGCTTCATCGCAGATTTCCAGCGCAAGCCAGCAGCTGGCCCAGGGCTCAGCCTCGCAGGCTTCTTCGATTGAGGAAACCTCGGCTTCGCTGGAAGAGCTTGCTTCCATGGCCAATCATAATGCCGACAACGCGCAGCAGGCCAGCAGTCTTTCACAGGAAGCAACAGAGGCCGCTGATAGCGGGGCCGCAGCCATGGATAAGCTCTTGCAGTCCATGGAGGGTATTAGCACAAGCAGCAGCGAGGTTGCAAAGGTTGCCAAGGGTATTGAGGAAATTGCTTTTCAGACAAATTTGCTGGCTTTGAACGCTGCGGTTGAGGCCGCGCGGGCCGGTGATGCCGGGCGGGGCTTTGCGGTTGTGGCTGATGAGGTGCGCAATCTGGCCCAACGCGCATCCGAACAGGCCAGGGTAACCAGTGAGTTGATAACCGAAAGCGGCAATCGCACCCGGGAGGGTGGCAAACAGGCTGCTGAGGCCAATAATGTTTTGAGGGTTATTCAGGAGCGGGTTGCCAAGGTTGTCGGACTCGTGAGTGAAATTTCTGCGGCCAGCAAAGAACAGGCCCTGGGTGTTGCTCAAATCAATAAGGCCGTTTCAACCATGGAGCAGATTGTGCAGCAGAACTCGGCCAATTCCGAGGAATCGGCATCGGCCAGTCAGCAGCTCTCTGCCCAGGCTTTCCAGATGAAGGAGCTGGTGAACACGCTCAGTAAACGTGTTGCCGGATCAGAGGCTGATTCCAGTGTCCATGATGATGATTTCAGCTCGCATCGGTTGCCGGGGGCAGCGCCCGCGGCGTCAACAATGCTGCCGGCGGCAGAACAAGAAAAAGGTAAGACCGGGTTCAGCGCTGAAGCGCTTATCCCTTTTGATGATGACGATGATCTGCGCGATTTTTGATCCTGCTTCGCGTGCTGACGTGCAGGCCGAGTTCTGACCTGTTCAACGGGTCGGTACATAACCGTTTTTTGACACGTTAAGCTGCTATCTGCTACAATTGGAGATAGCAGCTTTTTTTGTTGTGGATGTCCTCGAGGTATCGTATGGAGCAGATTGTACCTGGAAGTATCGTTGCGGTTGGCAAAGAAGAGCAGATTCGGGCGGTTGTGTGTACTATCCGTCCCAAGCGCGTTGAGGTGGTGTACCTTGATGCGTTCGGCAAAGCCCTGCATCAGGAGGTTCAGTGGCGTGTCGGGGCCTGGGAGTTTATAGCAGGCGTTCAGGATGGCATTCCGGCTGATAGGGATATGCGCCTTGAGCAATATGTGAAAATGTTGCGCGCACAGCACTAGCGGTTGTTGAAAAACGCCCGTTTGCTGTAGTGCGTGAAAAAATGTTCATTTTTTTGTGCGGCACAAAGAAACGAACCAAAGAAAAGCCGCCCAGCAGTTTGGCCTTCGGCTCTCCTCGCGAAGCATTCGTTTGCGGCGGCGTCAAAAACTCGCTTCGCTCAGACAGTTTGCCGCCTTTATCCGCACTCAAACACTTCGCTCGGCTGTGCTGCAACGGGATTAAACCCCAAAAGCTGCGATGCTGAACATTAGGTGGCAGAGCGCCTTGCATTCGAGCATTTTTGAACAGCCATTAAAAAGGCAAATTTTTGGTATTTTGATGATGGGTATATGTCATAAAGCTAAAGACGCTATAGTTTTATTTGTTGATGTATGTGAAGCATGAATACTTCATCTTCAGCCCCGTACTATTTTAAATCCGCCATGCAGTCCTCCCGCAGTGGTGCCGGCGCAGAAGCGATTGAACTGTATTCCAGGGCAATTGAGCTTGATCCGGATTACGCCTCAGCATATTACAACCGTGGCCGCGAGTATGACACTCTTGGGCAGTTTGCAAAGGCGATTGCCGACTATGACCACTCGCTTGAGCTTAGACCTTCAGCCGATGCCTACTACAACCGCGGTCTTGTATATCGTAATCAATTTGATTTTGCAGCAGCAATTGTGGATTATGACCGGGCGATTGAGCTTGATGGCATGCATGCCCGGGCCTGGAATAATCGCGGTAATGCCCTGTATTTGTTGGGCGATTTTGCAGCGGCGATAGAGTCCTATAGTGCCTGCCTTTCTATGGACCGTGTTTTTGCGCCGGCTTGGTATAATCGCGGATGCGCGCATGATGAGCTTGGGTGCTACGATCAGGCTCTTGCCGATTATACGTGCGCAATCGAACATGAACCGCGCTGTGAAGCCTATTATAATCGCGCTCTGGTCTTGCGGAAAATTAATGAACATGCCCGGGCAATTGATGACTTTAGCGCAGCTCTTGCGCTTAATCCCGGTTTTGTCAAGGCATACAACAACCGCGGGAATGCCTATGCCGAACTGAAAAACACAGACAGCGCTCTGCAGGATTATACCTCCGCACTTGCATTTGATTCCGGATATGCTGATGCGCTTTATAATCGCGGGCTTGAATTCAGCGCCGTGTGTGATTATGCTCGGGCTGTGCAGGACTTTACGCTGGTTTTGCGTCACAATCCTGAGGATGCCGCAGCGCTGGGAGCACGAGGCTTGACGTATTTTCGTTTTGGTAGGATGCGACAGGCGTGTGCCGATTTTTCACGGGCGCTTGAACTTACACCGGATTCAGCCGCTCTGTATTATAATCGCGGTCTGGTGCTTGCCCATCAGGGTCGCCTGCGTGAGGCCATAGATGATTATACCGGCAGTTTGGGACTCGACCCGTATGCTCCTGAGGCATGGAATAACCGTGGCGCTGCCTATGCTGAGTTGGAGGACTATAACCAGGCGATTTGTGATTTTAACCGGGCGCTTGAACTTGACCCGGCTAATGTCGATGCCCTTGAAAACCGCAGTGCGGCCCTTAAACAACGTCGGTACCATTTTTTGCACAGAAAAAACTATTGGGGTTAGGAGATTCAGCCATTGAGCGCAAAGACCGGTAAGCGCGGTAAAATCCGCATACTTGATGCTCGGGAAGATTTGTCTGAGATTTTTGACGGACGAGGCGATGGGGATATTGTCCCCGGGCCTTCTTGTGAGGAAGAGGAATCATTTAGCAGTATGCTTGAGGACACGCTTTCAGGGGTTGATCATGCTGCAATAATCAGGCAAAAATATCCGGAGCCTGATTTGTCGGAGTCTAAAAAGCATAAGGTGGGGGCCCCAGCCAAACCCCGGGCGGAACTTGATCTGCACGGCTGTTACGTTCACGAAGCTCTTGTGCGTGTTGAGGCTTTTATTGAAACTTCCGCGCAGCAGGGTATTGATGCGGTTCGTATTATTGTGGGCAAGGGGTTGCATTCACAGGGCAGTGCCGTGCTTCCTGACGCGGTTGCAGAAAAAATTGTTGAGTTGAAACGCCGGGGCCGGGTTGCCACATTTGCCTGGGAGAAAAAACGGAAACGCTCCAGCGGTTCGCTGCTGGTATATTTGAAGTAGGGCACGGTATGTTGTGCCCCGATCTGGGCATCAAAATTTGGTCTTGCCATACGTACGTTTGTGGAGCGTAACAGTTTTCAGGGTAAGAACGTCATTATCTTTATAACGGCGGATTCGTTTGTTGAGGAGAACTATCAGCAGAAACATACAGCGCTGATAGAGGAATCCGGCGGCAGGGTGGCTGGACATTTTCAGGTGCAGGCAATGGATCTGGTGGACGATGAAAAAGTATCAAGAACTAAAGAAAAAATTGTTGAGGAAACCCTGAAGCTGGTGCCTGCTATTAAAGCCTGCATAACAGGCGAAAATTGATTCTTGGAAACTATTGCATTGTATATATCAAAAAAAGCCTCTGCCAATGTATGGATCGGCAGAGGCTTTTTAATTAATAAATTAGAAAGAAATTATGACACAGAACGCGCGGGTCATTTTTTTGCAGCTGCGGTTGCTTTTCTAAAATTTTCTATTTCGTCTTTGGAAAGCCAACCGCCACCCAGCGCTTTATATAACGCTACATATGAATTATGGTATTGTTGCTTTACATTGGAATGTTCCAGCGCTACAGAAAACAATTCCCGCTCGGTATCCAAAACCTCCAGAAAGCTTGTAACGCCCTTGTCATAGCGCATCTTTGAAAGCCGGTTAGCATTCTTTGCGGCTTTATATTGTTTGCCCAGTGCGGAAAGTTGCTGTTTGTATGTTTGAGCCTCAATCAGGGCATCTTCGACTTCCTTGAAGGCGGACAGTACGGTTTGTTCATAGGTGTATAATACCTGTTTTGTTTTTTCCTTTTCAATCTCAACCCGCATTTTGTCCTGGTTAAAATTAAAAATCGGACCGAATATCCCTCCGGCTATTGACCATGCAGTTCCATCGGATGTCAATGATGATAGTTCATCGCTGGCTCGGCCCGCAAAACCGGTCAAACGGATAGATGGAAGTCTCAAGGCCTGAGCAATGCCGATTTTCGCATTTTGAGCTCGCACGTTATACTTTGCCTGAACGATATCCGGCCTGCGCTCAAGCAGGGAGGACGGCAGACCAAACGGTATATCAGGGGGTAAGGTTTGGTTCTTAAGACTCATTCCTTTTTTTATGTCTCCGGGAAATCTGCCAAGCAGAATGCTGAGAGTATTTTCGGTTTTCGAAATAAAACGCTCAAAGGTCGGTATGGCAGCTGCTGCGTCTTCTTTCTGAATCTGCGCCTGATTCACATCAATTTCAGGAATAATACCGTACGCGAATCGTTTTTCAATAATGTCAAGACTTTCAATACGGGAATCAAGTGTGCGCCTTGAAACCTCCAATCGCTGATGATAGTCCAGTAACTGGTAATAGGTACTCACGACTTCAGCAATCAGGCTGATCTGAATCGCTCGCAGGGAATATTCCGATGCCATCAAGTCAGCTCTGGCCGATTCAGTGGCCCGGCGAAACTTACCCCAAAAATCAAGCTCCCAGCTTAAAGCGCCAGCGGCGAAGAAGTTATCGTCTGTAGAGTTCATCCTCCGTGTTCCGGAAGTGTTTCCTCTGCTTGCCTCGGACTGCAGGTCAAGGCGTGGAAACAGATCAACTTTGGCAAAGCCAAGGGCTGCCCGGGCCTGCTGGATTCGACTGGCGGCAATTTTTACATTCTTATTGTCTTCCAGGGCGGAGACAACAAGTGTATGAAGGACAGGGTCATTGAACAATTCCCACCATTTCAGATTAACTTCAGTTTCTGCTTGCAGCTCTACGGATTTAAAATGAGCCGGTGGGTTCATAATCGGCTTTTGAAAATCCGGGCCCATCATGCAGCCCGCAACAGATCCTGCGGTGAGCAGCACGATGACTGTAACCAGTTTGTTTATTGTTTTACCCATCATTATGTATTGAGACCCGGCTTTGTTTTAAGCGCTCGTTTCTCTTCATAGCGCCCGATTTTACCGATAAAGACAAAAAGCATAGGATAAAAGAAAACCCCAAGTATTGTTGCTAATGTCATCCCCCCCAGCAGGGCCATACCCATAACGACCCGTGCCTCTGCGCCTGCTCCTGCTGCGAGAACCAGGGGAAACACACCAAAGATAAAAGAAAACGCAGTCATGAGAATCGGCCTGAAACGCATTTTCGCGGCTTTTATTGCCGCATCATAGAGTGAGAGACCTGTATCAAATTCTATTTTGGCAAACTCTACGATAAGAATGGCGTTTTTTGCAGCCATGGCAATCAGCATCACCAGTGCAATCTGGGCAAAAATATTCAGCTCATAGCTTTGGCTGAAAAGCCGGGCCAGAAATAGAAAAAGGATTGCGCCGAAAACCGCAAAGGGTGTTCCCAGCAAGATACTTAACGGCAGTGTCCAGCTTTCATACTGGGCAGCAAGGATAAGAAAAACAAAAAGCAGTGCGAACACAAAAACAATAGATCCTGACCCTGCAGCTTTTTTCTCCTGATAGGACAGATTACTCCACGCAAAGCCCATATCATCGGGAAGAACCTCGCCGGCGATTTCTTCAAGAATATCCAGGGCCTGGGCAGAGGTAAACCCGGGTGCCGGTGTGCCGCTAAGCTCGATAGACCGGTACAAATTAAAACGATTTGTAAAATCCGGTCCCGCAACTTCTGTAACGCTTGCAAAGGCTGCCAGGGGGACACTATTGCCGGCGTTGTTTTTAACATAAAACAAGTTGATCTGGTCTTCGTTTTGGCGATATTCAGGTTCAGCCTGGATATAGGCTTTGTAGAGCCTTCCGAACCTGTTGAAGTCATTGACGTAGGAACCGCCCAGAAAGGCTCCAATCGTCGTATACACACTGTCTAAAGGAATGCCGGCCTTCAGGATTTTATCTCTATTGATATCAATGAAGCGCTGCGGAACACTTGGCCGAAAGGTTGTAAAGATCGACCTGATTTCCGGACGAGCCATAGCAGTCTGGATAAATTGTGTGGTCTGCGCGGCCAGGTAATCCGGTGTGTTGCCACCCTTGTCCTGAATCATAATGGTGAACCCGGAGCCGCTTCCCAAACCGGGAATGGCGGGTGGCCCAAACGCAAAGACCTGTGCTTCGTTGATGGAAACATGAAAGTCGGCATTCAGCAGAGCTACTATTTCATTGGCGGTTTTATCACGTTCAGCCCAGTTCCTCAGGGCCACAAAGACAAAACCGGCATTGGAGGTGAAGGTACCTGAAAGCAAACTATAACCTGCTGCAGAGGTAACAAACTCAACTTCTTCGTAGCTTTGAATAATTTTTTCAACTTTTTTCGAAACAGCGTTGGCTCGCTGCAGAGAGGCTGCATCCGGTAATTGAAGGTTCACCATGAGATAGCCCATATCTTCTTCAGGCATAAACCCGCCGGGAACCATTTTGCCAAGCAATCCCATGGCCACGATCACGATACCGATGAATATCAGCCCCCGGGTAATCTTGCGGGTCACGATACAGGTGAAGTTCATATAGGATTTCGTTGACCGGTCAAAGGCTTTATTAAACCCGCCAAAGAACTTGCCCATCAAGCCGCCATAGGGCACCTGCTTTTTAAGCAGCAGCGAACAGAGCGCAGGACTTAGGGTTAACGCGTTAATGGATGAAAAGCACACCGAAACGGCAACAGTTATGGCAAACTGTTTGTAGAGACTGCCGGTTATCCCGCCCATGACGGAAACCGGGATAAATACCGCCACTAAAACCAGCGTTGTTGCAATGACCGGAGCAGTAACATCTCTCATCGCTTTACTGGTTGCTGCTTTCGGATCCATACCGTTTTCGATATTGGTCTGGACCGCTTCAACAACCACAATGGCATCATCCACCACAATACCGATTGCCAGCACCAGCCCCAGAAGCGACAGTACATTAATGGTAAAACCGATCAGCGGAAAGACAATAAACACACCAATCAGGGAAACGGGGATCGCAATGGTGGGAATTAAAGCAGCTCTCCAGTCCTGAATAAAAATGAACACCACCAAAACAACCAGTAACAGGGCGATAATCAGGGTTATGATGATTTCTTCTATCCCCGCAGTAATCGCCAGGGTGGTATCCAGGGATATATCGTATTTGAGACCTTCTGGAAAAGATCCGGCAAGTTCCTGCATTGTATTCTTGATTTTTTCAGCTAACTCGACTGCATTGGAACCGGGGGTCTGGTACAGGGCGATCATGCCGCATTCTTTATTGTTAAGCCGGGTAAAAGCGTTATAGGTCTCTACGCCCAGTTCAACACGGGCAATGTTTTTTATTTTTACCTGGGAACCGTCCTCTGTGGTTCTAACAATAATTTCACCAAATTCTTTTTCAGATTGCAAACGGTCCGGCAGTTTGACTGTATAGGTGAATTCTGTTCCCGGGGGAGCAGGCTCGGCCCCAAATTTACCTCCCGGAACAATGGTGCTTTGCGCGCGAATCGCGTCCACTATTTCCGGCACTGTTACGCCCAGTTGCGCTAAACGATCGGGTTTTATCCAGATACGCATCGAATAATCACTTGCGCCGATAACGTCAACGCGGCCAATCCCCTTGATGCGCGCCAGAATATCCCGAATATTTATAAGAGCATAGTTGCCAAGAAATTGTTGATCATGTTTGTCGTTCTCGGATGTCAGCGAGACCAGCATTAGAATATTGGGGAGTGATTTTTTCGTTGTCACTCCGAATCGTGTGACTTCTTCCGGCAGTTTTGCGGTGGCGGCTGCAACCCTGTTTTGTGTAAAAACAGTGTTCATATCAGGGTCGGTTCCGATTTCAAATGATACCTGGAGGTTTAAGGTGCCGTCATTTGAATTGGTCGACTTCATGTAGATCATGTTTTCAACGCCGTTAATCTCCTGTTCCAGGGGCGTTGCGACCGACTGCTCCACGGTAACGGCATCAGCACCGGTATAGGTGCCGCGCACCTCCACTATGGGCGGCGTGATATTGGGATACTGCTCAATTGGCAGACCCGGCAATGACACAAGTCCCACAATAACTATGACAATTGCTATAACCATGGCCACGATCGGCCGTCTTACGAAAAAATTATCCATAGTCGTCTATTCAATTTCCTGAACGGTGGGATTTACCGTAAGGCCTGCCTGTGCTTTTTGTAAGCCTTCGTATATGACGTGTTCACCGGCTTTCAAGCCTTCGGTAATCAGCCAGAATTGCCTGATTTTCGGGCCCGTTGTAACATCTTTTTTCTGAATTGTATTGGTCTCGTCCACAACATAGACACTGTGCAGCCCTTGCAGCTCCATCACGCATCGCTGCGGGATGAGGATGCCATCTTGAATAACCGTTATTCTGGCCTTCAGCTTGGCAAACTGCCCCGGGCGCAGCATTTTCTCAGGATTAGGGAATGAAGCTTGAATCAGCATGGAGCCGGCGGTTGGATCAACCTCCCTGTTAATAAAGCCAAATATGCCCTTGTGTTCATATACAGAGCCGTCTGAGAGAATCAGCTGCAGATCAAGGTCTTTTTCTTCAGGTTCCTGATTGAGCCTCTCTTGTTTTGCAAGGGCGTAGCGCGCAAATTCCAGATATTCATCCTCAGTTATAAAGGCCTGTACGAGTACCGTGTCGATTTGGGAGACCGTATTCAAAACAGTTACAGCAGGTGCCCTGCCGACGAAATCACCTACCTTTGCTTGTGTCTTACCAATAATGCCGTCTATGGGAGAATGGATTTTAGTATAACTAAGTTGTATCTTCGCTGCCCTCAGGTTTGCCCGTGCAGCATCAAGCGATGCTATAGAAGCTTCGTGCCGGGCGACGGCAGAATCCAGATCACTTTCACTGACAGCCTTTTGTTCTGCAAGCGGCCGGATCCGGGCTAAATCGCTTTCTGCTTTGGCCAGCATTGTTTGCGCTTCTGCCACTCCGCTCATCATTGCCGAAACATTGGCTTCAAAAGGCTGGCTCTCCAGGGTATAGAGCAATATGTCTTCCTTGATCCAGGAGCCCTCCTCAAAATGGACTCCCTCCAGAAAGCCTTCTACCCGTGCCTGTATGGCAATATCTTTAAAGCCGAAGAGCTGCCCCACATATTCGCGGTAAATGGGAACCTCCTGTGCTTGTGTCTGATAGACGGTGACATCAGGCGGTGGCGGGATTGCTTCGTCTTTGCTGCATGCACAACATAAAGGGACTGTTATCAATAGAAGCGTTTGGATTATTTTTTTCATTTTTTTAGTTATGCTGAGGGTTAATTTTGTGTTGCCCTTAAAAGTCTTGATTTTATATCATGATATTATATTATTTGGCAGTAATAATTCTTAATTAAGTTTAAAAAATTATTCGGGGATGCGATACATATCGTTACCAGTTGTCCCGGTAATAATCAATGCTGTTTCATTCCCATTTTTTAACTGATTGACAACATAGAGTGTTTTGGTAGGACTGTTATGTGTGGCGTCCAGCAGCACTATATCTATTATATATATTAATGATATCATGCAGGTAAAAAATTTTAAAACCTGAATATCATTATCATTTTGCGGAGGCAAATCTACATGAAAAGACAGTATAAAAAGACAAAGGTTCTCATAACGCTTGGTCCGGCAAGTTCATCCCCTGCTATGATTGAGCGCCTTATTAATCGGGGTGCCAATTGTTTCCGGGTTAACTTCTCACATGGCACGATTGAAGAACATAAAGCAACTATCAAGACCATCCGAGCGGTTGGTAAAAAGCTCGGCATCTATCCCGGTATTCTATGTGATCTGCAGGGTCCAAAAATACGCACCGGCAAAACACCAGATAACGCTACAATCGTACTGAAAAAGGGAACCACAGTATTAATTACCAACAAGGCATGTGAATGCACTGATAAAGATATTTACATACAATATCCGTACCTGTTTGATGATCTTGCACCTAAGCAATATATCCTGATCAACGATGGTGCCATCAGGATGCAGGTTGTGAAAATCGACAAGAAACTCAAGCACATCACCTGCAAGGTAATCAACACCGGAACCTATTCATCGAATAAGGGTGTTAACTTTCCCGATGCCAACCTTCGTGTGCCTTCACTGACCGCTAAAGACAAAAAAGATCTCGATTTCATCCTCACGCAAGATATAAATTTTATTGCGCTTTCTTTTGTCAGGCGCCCTGAAGATGTTGCCAGGCTTGTTCGCCTTGTACAAAAAAAACGGGCTGGTATTAAGGTTATTGCCAAAATTGAAAAACCTGAAGCTATCGATAATATAACTGAAATCATTAACGCCTGTGATGGCATTATGGTCGCCCGTGGCGACCTTGGTGTTGAGATATCGCCCTATAAAATTGCGGTACTGCAAAAACATTTGATTGAAGAAGCCAACCGGTACGGCAAACTGGTGATTGTTGCCACCCAGATGCTCGAATCCATGATTGAGCGCCCCACTCCTACCCGCGCAGAAGCAACTGATGTGGCAAATGCCATTATTGATGGCACTGATGCGGTTATGCTCTCAGGAGAGACATCTGTAGGGAGCTATCCGGCGGAATCTGTTGAGACCATGACGGCGATTGCCCGAGTCACTGAAGCAAGCTCGTACTTCCCTGTTGAATCGCCTAATCTTAATCTTCGCAAAAAATATCCACCACACGCTATTTGTGAGGCCGCCGGCTGGGCCAGCAAAGATCTCGGTAATGTGCCGGTCATCATCTTTACGGCATCCGGCGATACCGGAATGTATTTGTCCAAAATCAGGAATCAGTCCCGTATTTTTGCGTTTACACCCTATGAACACGTTGCCTGCATGCTTGCACTGGTCTGGAATGTCACGCCATTTATATTGCCCTTTATTCAGGATATTGCAAAGCTGCAGCAGGCATCAGAAGGAATGTTGATTAAGAAGAGACTTGTCAGGAAGGGCGATTTGGTAATCGTTGTCGGCGGAACCATTGCCGCTAAAGGCGCCACCAATTTTTTGCGAGTTAAAAAAGTTGGTGAAGAGTAATGAGCTCGTATGCGATACTATCCCCATGAATAAAAATCTGCTTGGAATTGATATAGGCGGCACCATGATCAAGGGTGCTCTTTTTAACAACATCGGTTCAATGATCGCTAAGGCAGAGGTACCAACCGGCGGCGACAAAGGTGTAGATCACTTTATCGAAAACATCATCGCTCTGGTTGGGACCCTTACAAAAAACAGTCCCGCTGTCGGTGCTCTCGGTGTTGGTATTGCGGGGCTTCTTGACCGGGAGCGCCGCATACTGCTTGAATCACCTAATCTTCCGCTCCTAAACAACCTGCCGCTAAAAGAGCATCTTACCTCTCGTTTACAGATGCCGGTTTTTATTGAGAATGATGCCAACCTTGCCGCCCTTGGTGAACGGTGGGTCGGGGATGGCCGCGATATTCAAAACTTTCTTCTGTTTACCCTCGGCACCGGTATTGGCGGCGGTCTTATCTTGAATGGCAAATTATGGACCGGAGATATCGGCAAGGCCGGAGAATTCGGTCATGTTATCGTAGAGCCCGGCGGCGCTCAATGCGGTTGTGGTAAATTGGGTTGTCTGGAAGCGTATAGCTCTGGTTCAGCCATGGTCCGCATTGCCCGGGAAGCACTTGCAGACGGTAGAACTTCATCTCTTAAGGTGATATATGACAGAAACCCCGAGGATATTACACCCAAAACAATTTACATCGAAGCCCGTAACGGAGATGCCCTGTGCAATAATATTTTTCATGAAGCTGCCCGGTATCTTGCCCAGGCTATTTCTAATGTCAATAACCTGCTCGATATCCATACATTTATTATCGGCGGCGGCGTTAGCAAGGCCTCTGAAATTTTTCATGCCGGGTTGATGCAGGAAGTGCAAAATCGTGTATTTAGCCTGTCAAAGGATAAGATCAACATTATTATTTCCAGGCTTGGTAATGATGCCGGCGTGTATGGAGCGGGATATCTTGCTATGCAGGGGATTAGTGAAGCTTAAATAAGGGAGTGATTATCCGTTTTATAAAAAAATCCCCGGCAGAATACAGCCGGGGATTTTTTGGTTTTGAATGAAAGCGTAGAGCTCTTTTCGTTATTGAACGTGCGGGACGAGCATCAGTTCAACCCGACGGTTGCGTGCGCGACCGGCCACGGTGTCGTTGCTTGCGACCGGGTTCTGGGGACCCTTACCATGCGTAACCAGACGGGCAGGGTGGATTTGCTGGGCCTGCAAATAGGACGCTACGGATTGGGCCCGTTTTTCAGACAGGGTGATGTTATACTCAAGGCTGCCGGTTGAATCGGTATAGCCGGTAACGTGAATGCTGGTTTTTTCAAATTCTTTCAAGACCAGCACGACCGAGTTGAGCACATCGTAAAAACCCGGCTTAATGTCTGACTGATTGGTCGCAAAGGTGATGTCTCCCGGCATGTTGAGGATGAGGTTATCACCCTGGCGGGTGACGCTTACGCCGGTGCCCTGCAGCCGTTCACGCATTTTTGTTTCCTGGCGGTCCATATAGTAGCCAACTGACCCGCCGGCCAGTGCTCCGATTCCGGCACCGATCAGGGCTCCTTTGCTACCGCCGGCCAGTGCTCCGATTCCGGCACCGGCCAGTGCGCCTATCCCGGCGCCTGCGCCTGTTTTGGCCATTTTTCTTTCACCCGTGTAGGGGTCGGTTACGCAGCTGAACAGGAATAGTAAGGAAATGAGTACAAATATATATTTTATTTTGTGTAGATAATGCATGGAGTCCTCCGGAAGTTTAAAGTTTATAAACACAGTTAACTATATAGTATATGTGAAGCTGGAACGAAAGTAAAAAAACTTTTAAAAATAAATACTGAAGCATGCATCAGTATCAGCGGATGTGTTGGAGCTCAGCATAATCCGATGCAAACAACCGATAGGGTATCAGGCTCCCAGTTGCTGCCCAATGCTGAAAGCAAGGAGTAAGTCCTGCTCTTTGCCTTTTACCTGTGCTTTTTCAAGGTTTCCGGTGCTGAAAACTTCTCCGGCCTTCTTTAATTGGAAGTCTTTAATGTTTGAATCAAGCACCCGAAGAAGCAGCGCGGATGCAGAAGGGGAAAAATCACCCTGGCTGACTACCATGACTGCCTTTTTACCTCTGATCAGCGGCGTTGATTTCCCGCCGATAATTTTCCCGGAGTCATCCTTTATTATTTCCATTTTCCCAAGAGGTTGCAGCCGTGCCCAGAAGTTTGTCATAGCAGATGTCATGGTATGTACATGATTTGGTGTTCCGAAAATAAAAGCATCTGCTTCCAGCATGCGTTTTAAAATGCCCGGCATATCATCGTCTATGGGACAGTCCTTGCTTCCCATAAGCGGTGAGCAGAGCCCGCAACCATTACAATTTCTAATGTCGGCAGCATACAGATATATTTTTTCAACCTCCACGGCAGTTTTGTTTTGGGCACCTTCAATAACCTTATCGATTAAGGTGTCAACGTTTGAACCTTTTCTTGGACTTCCAACAAATGCCATTATTTTCATTGTATCTTTCTCCGGTACTTTGTTATGTCCTGATTATGCACTATTTTACAATAAGGAAAGTATAGGCGGGGAATGAATGTGTGTCAATATGACAATCGCATATGATGAGGTGCCGGTATGTGTGCTCATCAGTCTTTGGCTAAAAAAAGCCCCTGCCGGAAGATGTTTCGGCAGGGGCTTTTGGAATCAACAATGATAATCGGCAGACAATTATTTTTTCTTTTTTTGAGCTTTTTTTGCCTGTTTATCCCGGATAACGGCCTGTGCTGCTGCAAGCCGGGCAATAGGCACGCGAAACGGTGAACAGCTCACATAATTCATGCCCGCGCGATGGCAGAATTCAACCGATGAAGGTTCGCCGCCGTGCTCTCCGCAGATCCCGATTTTAAGATTTTTGCGGGTTGAACGTCCCTTTTTAATTCCCATTTCTACCAGCTGTCCCACGCCTTCCTGATCAAGAACCTGGAAGGGGTCTTTTTCGAAAATGCCCTTGTCGACATATTCTTTCAGGAACTTACCAGCGTCATCGCGGCTGAACCCGCAGGTCATCTGAGTCAGGTCATTGGTGCCGAAGGAGAAAAATTCAGCCTCCTGGGCAATGCGGTCGGCAATCAGCGCTGCGCGCGGAACCTCGATCATGGTACCGACCATATAGGGGATTTTGGTTTTCTTTTCCTTGAAAACCTGTTGAACGGTTTCCACGACCTCCTTTTTGCAAATTTCAAGTTCGCCCATTTCACCAACCAAGGGGATCATGATTTCAGGTGCGACCTTGATTTTCTTTTTCTTGACGTTGATTGCGGCTTCGATAATGGCGCGGGCCTGCATGCGGATAATCTCCGGATAGGAAATACCCAGACGGCAGCCGCGATGCCCGAGCATGGGATTAAACTCATGCAGATCATCAACGGTAGCTTTGACCTTAGCCGGTGTCACGCCCAATACTTTGGCCATTTCTTTTTGTGAGGCAGCGTCATGCGGTACAAATTCGTGTAGCGGCGGATCAATCAGGCGGATGGTGACTGGACGACCGGCCATGGCTTTGAAGATACCCTCGAAGTCCTTGCGCTGCAGCGGCAGCAGTTCTTTAAGGGCTTTTTCGCGGGTCACGGTGTCTTCGGCCAGGATCATTTTACGCACCGAAGTAATGCGGTCACCTTCAAAAAACATATGCTCGGTGCGGCATAGCCCAATGCCCTCAGCGCCGAACTTGACCGCTGTAGTAGCATCATGCGGGGTGTCGGCATTGGTGCGCACGTTCAGGGTACGTATTTCATCGGCCCATTTCATAAGGGTCACAAAATCGCCTGACATCTTTGACTCGATGGTCTTGACCTGGTCTGCATATACGGTACCGCTGGAGCCGTTGATGGACAGAAAGTCGCCCTCTTTCAGGGTTTTGCCGGAAACCTTGACGGTTTTTTTCTTGTAGTTGATGTCCAGTTCACCGCAGCCGGCCACACAGCATTTACCCATGCCGCGGGCAACAACCGCCGCGTGGGAGGTCATGCCGCCGCGCGAGGTCAGGATACCAACAGCAGCATCCATGCCGGCGATGTCTTCCGGTGAGGTTTCGATGCGGGTCAGGATAACCTTCTGACCTTTTTCTTTAGCAGCAACGGCATCGTCGGCGTTAAAAACAATCTTTCCAGTAGCCGCGCCCGGTGATGCCGGCAGGCCTTTGGCGAGTTGTGTGGCCGTTTTTTCAGCCTTGGGATCAAACATGGGGTGCAGCAGCTGGTCAAGCTGTTCAGGCTGAATGCGCATCAGGGCTTCCTGCTTGGTGATGAGCTTTTCTTTCACCATGTCAACGGCAGTTTTCACGGCTGCGGCAGCGGTGCGTTTTCCTGAGCGCGTCTGCAGTATGTAGAGTTTGCCTTCTTGAATGGTGAATTCCATGTCTTGCATGTCGCGGTAATGTTTTTCAAGACGGTCTTTGAGAGTGACGAGCTCTTTGTACTGTTTTGGCTTTTTCTTTGCCAGGGTGCTGATCGGTTGCGGGGTGCGGATACCGGCCACCACGTCTTCGCCCTGAGCGTTCATCAGGTATTCACCGTAGAAAACATTCTTACCGGTTGACGGGTCGCGGCTAAAGCACACGCCGGTTCCGGAGGTTTCACCCATGTTGCCGAAAACCATGGCCTGGACATTCACGGCCGTTCCGATCAGTCCGCGGATATCATTGAGTTTGCGATAGGTGACTGCGCGATCATTATTCCAGGATGTAAATACGGCGTTGATTGATTTTTCAAGCTGCAGCCAGGGATCGGTCGGAAAATTTTCACGGGTGACCTTTTTATAGAGTGCCTTATATTGTTGAACAATGTCTTTCAGGTCATCGATGGTCAGGTCGGTGTCAATTGTGGCCTTTGCCTTTTTTTTCTTTGCTGCCAGGATCTGTTCAAAATCATGATGCGGAACGTTCATGACCACATCGCCAAACATCTGGATAAAGCGGCGGTAGGAGTCCCAGGCAAAGCGTTCCTGCCCGGTGCGCTCAGCAATACCGGCGACCACTTTGTCGCTCAGGCCGAGATTGAGAACCGTGTCCATCATGCCGGGCAGCGAAGCGGCAGCACCAGAGCGCACGGAGAGCAGCAGGCTGTTTTTGGGATCTCCCAGCTTGGCGCCCATAAACGTTTCCAGCTTTTTGACGTTTTTCTGGATTTCCTCTTTAAGTCCTTTGGGCCATTTCCCCTTTGATTCGGAAAAATAGTGGCAGGTGTTTGTCGTTATGGTAAAACCTGCCGGTACCGGCATGTCCAAATTGCACATCTCGGCCAAGTTGGCTCCCTTACCGCCGAGCACTTCGCGCATGTCGGCTTTCCCTTCAGTTTTTTTGCCACCGAAAAAGTAAACATGTTTTGTCATTGATACACTCCTTTTTGAAAAATATTATTCTGCTGATATTTTAGAAAAATCGGCGAAATTGGTGAACAGCGACGCTATTTTAGCCAGCAGCGCCAGTCTGTTCTGTCGTACGTTCTTGTCTTCGGCCATAACCATGACATTGTCGAAAAATGCGTCAACGCTTTCACGAATGGTCGCGATAAGCTGCAACGCGTCAAGGTACTTTTTCTGTGCCATAAGTTCGTGCACCTTATCGCGTATTTCCATGTATTTTTGATGCAGTATGTGCTCAGCATCATGTTCAAAACCGGCCGGGTCAACGTTCGTGCCGGGCGCAGCTTTTTTGATAATGTTGACCACGCGCTTGAAGGAAATTGAGAGGGCCTCGAAGTTGGGATCCGCTTTCATTTGCTCCAGGGCCTTAATGCGGTTGACATCATCGGTGACATCGTCAATGCCGAGCGTGAGTACGGCGTTTACGGCGTCATTGGACAGCCCCTGTGATGTGAGCAAATTTGAAAGCCTGCCGCTGAAAAAAGCAAGTACATCTCGAAGGATTTCATCTGTGGGGCGTGTGATCTTGGCAGATAGTCGTTCAATAGCCACTGCAACCAGATCGTTAAGCGACAGCGTATATTCTTTATTCAGAATGATATTGATAATTCCCAGGCATTGTCGGCGAAGGGCATAGGGGTCTGCCGTTCCTGTGGGAATAAGGCCGATGCCGAAACAGCCCGCGATTGTATCGAGCTTGTCGGCGATGCTCACAATCGCGCCGACATCACTTACGGGAAGCTCGTCGCCTGCAAAGCGTGGCAGGTAATGTTCATAGATTCCCTGACTGACTTCTTCGGGCTCTCCGGCTAGACGGGCATATTCGCGGCCCATGATTCCCTGCAGTCCGGGGAATTCACCAACCATCTCGGAGACAAGATCCGCCTTGCAGAGATAGGCTGTGCGTTCAACATCGGAAGTAGTGGCAGAGTTGTCCAGAGCCTTTGCCAGATTTCCGGCAAGGCTGCGGAAGCGCTCCATTTTTTCGTAGGAGGTTCCTAGCTGTTTCTGGTACAGGACGTTTTTAAGTGATTCTGTCAGCCCGGGCAGGGATTTCTTCTGGTCTCCAGCGTAGAAAAAGCGCGCATCGGACAGGCGGGCTCGCAGGACGCGTTCATGCCCGTTTATGGAGACCTCGCGATCTTTTACATCGGTATTGTTTACGGCGATAAAGTAGGGTAATAGTTTGCCTTCGTCGTCAATGACAGGAAAATATTTCTGGTGTTTCTCCATTGAGGTGATGAGCACCTCCGGGGGGAGATCTAAAAAAGATTTATCAAAAGATCCCATGACAGGAAACGGTGACTCGACAAGATTGCCAACTTCATTTAAAAGAGCAGACGAAGCTGTGAGCGTGCCCTTAACTGACTTTGCCAATGTATCCCCCGATGTTTTAATCGTAAGGATTCGATCTGCAGGGTCAATGACCACATGGGCCTTTGCAATGGCTTCGCGATAGGAAGCGATATCGGTTACCTGCACAGAACCGGGTGCCATGAAACGGTGACCGCGGGTGGTATCGCCGGAGCTTATGTTGCCGTAGGTGAAGGGCACGACTTCTGCGTTGAAAAGCGCTACGATCCAGTGAATGGGGCGGGCAAAACGGATATCAAGGTCTTTCCAGCGCATGGATTTGGGGAAGGGAAGCTGGCTAATTACCTTTGTAAGTATTTCAGGCAGCAGATCCCGGGTCGGGGCACCTTTTTCATGTTTTTTCGCGCAGATATAGTCGCCTTTTTCAGTTGTGACGATCGTTACCTCGCTGATGTCGATGCCCATGCCTTTGGCAAAGCCGATTGCGGCCTTGGAGGGTTTGCCCTCGTCGTCAAAGGCAATTTTCTTTGCAGGTCCCATCTTCTCGACCGTCAGGTCGGTCTGGGCCGCAGCCATTTCATAGGCCATAAGGACAAGGCGTCTCGGTGTGCCGTAGGTCTCAATTTTTTTGCAATCGATGCGTTTGGCAGTCAGTTCTTTTTCCAGCAGTGATTTTAGCGCCGACAGTGCATCGGGCATAAACGCCGCGGGTATCTCTTCGGTGCCGATTTCAAGAAGTAGTTCGTGGGTCATGCAAGATCCTTCACGTTATTTTTTTGTGTATCCGCAGGAGTACGGCATTGTGTGCCCCTGCCTTTAATTTGTTTTTTTAAGCATCGGAAATCCCAGGGCTTCACGCTGGGCCACATAGGCTTCGGCCGCTGCGCGGGCCAGATTGCGCACCCGGGCGATATAGCCGGTGCGTTCAGTGACACTGATGGCGCCCCGGGCGTCAAGCAGGTTGAACACATGCGAGCATTTAAGGCAGTAGTCATAGGCCGGCATGACCAGGCCCTGGGCTATTGTGTCCTTGAATTCCTGTTCATACATATTGAAGAGACTGAACAGCATATCCGCATTTGAGGTTTCGAAATTGTATTTTGAGTAATCGATTTCGTTTTGATGAAACACATCACCGTAAGTAACACCGGGGCCCCACTCAAGATCGTAGACGCTGTTTTTTTCTTGCAGATACATGGCGATGCGTTCGATGCCGTAGGTAATTTCGACACTTATGGGTTTGAGGTCAATGCCGCCTGCCTGCTGGAAATAGGTAAACTGGGTAATCTCCATGCCGTCGAGCCAGACTTCCCATCCAAGGCCCCAGGCCCCGAGCGTTGGTGATTCCCAGTCGTCCTCAACGAATCGGATATCGTGTTCCAGGGGGTCAATTCCGATGGCACGCAGGCTGTCAAGGTACAGATCTTGAATATTCATGGGGGAGGGCTTCATAAGTACCTGAAACTGGTAGTAGTGCTGAAGTCGGTTGGGGTTTTCGCCGTAACGACCATCTTTGGGCCTTCGTGAGGGCTGCACGTAGGCTACGTTCCATGGTTCAGGGCCAAGGCATCGCAGGAAGGTAGCCTGATGAAATGTGCCGGCGCCCACCTCAATATCATAGGGCTGCTGGAGGATACAATTTTTCTCGGCCCAGTAATTTTGTAGAGATAAAATAAGCTGCTGAAACGTCACCGTGGTGTTCCTCCTGCTCGGTTATGTGTGTGCGCACGGCTGTCCCGTTGTGGGAATCAGACCAGTTGCTGTGTTTTTATAAAAGAGATTCGTATACCATAAATAAACATGTTTTGCCACATGATT
>Ga0222635_1000295_pt1 | contig 23500 bp, 21 predicted proteins | sample AntAcemetagen139_FD_179809 | JGI IMG/M metagenome (GOLD analysis project Ga0222635, IMG submission 179809) | Saline water microbial communities from Ace Lake, Antarctica - #139 | ecosystem: Environmental > Aquatic > Non-marine Saline and Alkaline > Saline | place: Antarctica: Ace Lake...
CCTCCTCATTTTCGTAATCGGCGGCGCACTGGCCTTTATCTCGCAGACGGCCATCGGCATTATTATAATCGCCATTACAATGACGAATGCGGGCATTTTTACAATGGATCAGACGCTCATGATTATCTATGGTGTCCATGCAGGTTCCAGCTTCACCACCTTTGTCCTTTCATCGAGTCTGAAGGGTTCAGCCAAACAATCGGTCATGGCCCAGGTACTGTTTAATGTGTTTGGCGTCACTGTTTTCGTTGCCCTATTCTACATCGAACTCTATACCGATATCCCGCTCGTCAAATCATTTGTCGGTCTCCTCTCCGGCGACACAAAACAGCAGGCAGTCCTCGTGGTTCTGCTCTTTAATTTCCTTATTCCTTTTATATTATCCTTCTTTCTTACGCCCTACTACCGGATACTGAATCATTTCTGGCCGCCACTCGAAGAAGAGGCCCTTTCAAAGATCAAATTCATTCACGAACATGCCGCCGATGATCCCGAAACGGCGATCCTCTTAATCGAAAAGGAGATCCTCAGATTATTGAAACGCGTACCCCTTTATCTCGAAAGGCTTCGCCCGGGGATTAAGGAAGGGACTGTAACTCTTGATACCTATCACAACGCCTTTGGCGAGGTTTCTTCGGAGATACAGTTATTTATTACCGACGTATTCCATAAGAGCCTAAATCTCTCAACGTCGGAAACGCTTCTCAATGTGCAAAATCGCCATACCCTGGTGGCATCGCTGGAAGACAATGTATACGGTCTCTGTAAAACGCTGGAAGGAAAAACAGAAGGGGGAGAATCGGGGAGACTGGCGATGAATATCGTTGAAAGCCTCGACGCCATTTTCCTCACCGCTATAGAGACGACGGAATCAGGCGATGGAGACGATCTGGACATTCTGATAACACTGACCTCGGATAGAGGCCAGTTGATGGAAAAGATCCGCCGCATTTATCTCTCATCGGAGAAAGACCTCTCCCCCGAAGAACGCTCTCTCATCCTTTATATTACGAACCTTTTCGAACGAAGCGTCTGGATGCTGGGTCGATACGGAATGTTTCTCAGCCAGAATGCCGCCGGTTAAAAGCAGTTTGCCCGGGAGCGGGTTTCCGCTTCAGATTGGAAATGGCCTGGCCGGAGAACAGAGGGGTCAGGCACTGACAAAATATTCAATAGTTGTCAACACCTGGCTTCACAAATTAGAGCGTTGCAAGGTGGTAAAGTTATTCCAGGAACGGGTGGCAGGTTTGGGCAAGAATCTGCACATGTGAGACAACGGGGAATTGAATCTCCCTGCAACAAGGTGCGGGGAATGCGCTTGCCCTTCAGCCCAGCGGAAAACAAAAAACCCCTCCATGAGAGGGGTTTTTTCTATTCGGGCAGCCTGTTCCGTAGTTTATATATTCCTAGAAAAGTAAACAATCACTTCACTGAGATGACGGGGCAGGGAGAATGCAGTATGACGTACTGGGCATTGGAGCCCAGGAGGAATTTTTCAACCTTCGTCTTCTTTATGATGCCGATGATGAGTTCGTCTGCATCATTTTCCTCGGCGAACTGGACAATGTCTTCGCCCGGATCAAGACTCCGGATCAGGAGGTGCTGTTCGCAGGGGATCCCATCCTTTTCTACCGATTTTACGGCCTCCTCCAGGCCGATTTTGGCATCTTCGATGTCTTCAATACGCTCCCGACTGCTGCCGAATAAAGATGTCACTATAAATATTTTACCGTCAAAGGCATGGGCGTGTTTTTTAGCTAATTCCAGAGCCTTTTTTGTCTCCTCCGATCCATTATAACCTACCAGTATTTTCATTTTCGCCTCCCTGTTGCTACTTTTTAATAATTGTATGTACCGATGACGGGCCGCTTCAGGCATCGATAGGCAAATTAAAAAACTAAAAACTAACTGTAATTCATGACTAAAACATATCAATTGCATCAAGTATTGTCAAGTTGTCCAGAATCCACCGCCTAAAAACAGATATGGATATTTGGCTTATCTGAACGAGAACAGAGGGGTCAGGTACTGACAAAATAAAAAGACATATCCCGATTTCTTACGAGCCCATCAAGATTATGATCTCCTGGTTTGTTTTATTCTATATCTAATAATTTCGCTTCCAGTTCTCTCATTGGTGGTAGAAGCGGTGGATTATAGAGGAGATAATTCTGAATGGGATAGCGTATTCCCGTTTTCTGTGTTGCTTCAAGGCCTTCTGTCAGATCATTTACATATTTTGCCGGCAGTGAAAGGCACATTTCAGTATCTCCCGTTGCAGCCAGCATACGTTCCCCGCGGCCGGGATTGATAAAGACAGGTTCCTGATTCCAGTATGGCAAGGCGGCGTCGAGGCATGAAAGTCCAACATGAGCTTGCGATGTAATCGGTTTTCCATAATTGTAGAACAGGCCGGATGCTAAACGGAACATTTGTGCAGGCGTGCCGTAGATCATAATGAGATCCGGGGGCATGGGAGCTTTGTTGAGGGGAAACATTACAAGGCCTTTCACTTCTCCGGGAGTTCGATATTCTACACTTTCAGCCATTGATAAAGCCTGATCCTCTGTTTTTATATACCCCATGCTCATGAATAATTGAGCCATATCTTTTATATCCGGGATTTTTTTGAAACCAAATGCGGCCAGGCATGGTGTGCAGTTAATATCTTCTCCCATTACGCCCACGGTCCATCCCCATTTCCTTGCAATTGTGGTCCACTGGCATAGCGATATCTTGATCTTGAACTTTGCGGGCCTCACAGCTTTTTCGGGGAATGGTTCATCTTTTTTGATAATTTTAACGCCTATCGGAAACGATTGAGGCATTATTGTCTTTAAAATTGTATCATAGCATTTCTGATAATCCATCTTTTATCCCCTCTCTTTTGTCTGTAAATGGAGCTCGTTAAGCTTTTCAGGATTATTTCATTCTATTCAATAGTTGTCAACACCTGGCTTCACAAATTAGAGCGTTGCAAGGTGGTAAAGTTATTACAGGAACGGGTGGCAGTTTTCGCAGGAATATGCAATCATATAATATCCATCAAATACTGCCGGCATAACTTTCTGGGGGAATGCTTAACGTGAAAATCTGCAAGAGATGTTTCCGGGAATTTGAGGAATCTGAGGTTGATGTTGTGGATGTCAGTCCCGCGACGGAGCTGGCGGATATCATGCTTCAAGATATTGGTGTCGAGGATATTAATGATCTGTGCCCCCAGTGCAGGGAAGAACTCGGGGTGATGGATCTGCTGGGGTTTGGGCTGTAGGGTAGGGCAGATTGCCAAGGTGTCCGCCTTCGGTGGGCTTTTCAAAATGACCAAGGTTGTTCTGGTTAGGAAAAGACGGTTGAAAAAGGAAAAACTGAGATATGAATAAACAGATAAATACAGGTGAGATAGTCATATATCAGGCGGAAGACGGGCAGGCGTCTTTAGAAGTTAACCTGGTTGAGGATACTGTCTGGCTTAACCAGGCGGAAATGTGCCAATTATTCGAGAAAGACAAAAGGACAATTTCCGAGCACGTTCGCAATATTTTTAAAGAAGATGAGCTGCAGGAAAGTTCAGTTGTCCGGAAATTCCGGACAACTGCCCGTGACGGTAAAACTTATAATGTTAATTATTATAATCTTGATGTCATTATCTCTGTCGGATATCGAGTAAAGTCAAAAAGAGGCACCCAATTTCGCATCTGGGCCAATAAAATATTGAAAGATTATCTTGTCACTGGTTACGCGCTGAATGAAAAGAGATTACAATCACAGATTGAAAAATATGAAGCGCTGAAACAATCAATCAGGCTTATCGATAATATCGTTGATCGCAAACTGCTCTCCACGTCTGAATCTGAAGGTCTCCTGAGGGTTATCGGTGATTTCAGCTATGCTCTGGATACGCTTGATCGATACGATTATGGAAAGCTGGAACTGGCCCGCGTATCTGATCGTACAGCGAAACGAATTTCATACATTTGTAGATGGGAATAAGCGTATCGCCGCTGCTATTTTTACCTGGTTTCTTGATCGGAATGGCCTGCTCTATAAATCTGACGGAACGAAACGCATAGCAGATAACGCTTTGGTCGCATTGACGCTGATGATTGCTATGAGTGATCCGAAGGAAAAGGACGTCATAACCACAATAATTGTTAATTTGATAAATATGGATAACTGATGAGTAGCCGTCAGTGAGCACAACCGAATCAATTGGGACGACTCACGTGAAAATCTGCAAGAGATGTTTTCGGGAATTTAAGGAATCTGAGGTTGATGTTGTGGATGTCAGTCTGGTAATGGAGCTGACGGATTGTCTGGATTCCCGCTTTCGCGGGAATGACAAAGAGGATCGCGGGAATGACAGAGGAGGGTACGAGAATAACAGATGGAAGACAGACATTGGCGTCGAAGATATCAATGATCTCTGCCCTCAGTGCAGAGAAGAACTGGGCGTGATGGATCTGCTGGGGTTTGGGTTGTGGGGTAGGGCAGATTGCCATGGTGTCCGCCTTCGGTGGGCTTTTCAAAATGACCAAGGTTGTTCTGGTTAGGAAAAGACGGTTGAAAAAGGAAAAAACTGAGATATGAATAAACAGATAAATACAGGTGAGATAGTCATATATCAGGCGGAAGACGGGCAGGCGTCTTTGGAGGTTAAATTAATTAAAGAAACAGTTTGGTTAAATCTCAATCAAATGGCAGGATTGTTTCAAAGAAATAAGTCGGTTGTTTCGCGGCATATTTCTAATGTATTCAGAACAGGGGAGTTATCAAGAGAGTCAACTGTTGCAAAATTTGCAACAGCTCAAATTGAAGGTGACAGAAAGATAACCCGTAATATTGAATACTATAATCTGGATGCAATCATTTCTGTCGGTTATCGTGTCAATTCATGACGAGGCACCCAATTTAGCATCTGGGCGAATAAAATGCGGGGTGGGGTCAGGTCTTGCGTTTTGCCTTTTCGTGGTTGCCTCAAATTGTTCTCATATCAAAAGAGGCAAAACGCAAGACCTGACCCCATGATCATTACCGCCACCGCGTTTTACGAACAATCACTAAAAATTTACCTTATCCAATCCTTTTAACTCAAGAATCTCTCTTGCCTCATCGGGCGTAGCTGGTTCTATGCCGAGTTCTCCGGCAATCCGCGCAATTTTTTCTACCTGCTCGGCGCTGCTCTTTGCCAGCTTCCCCTTATCCAGGTAGAGGTTGTCTTCCAGGCCGACACGGACATTACCGCCAAGAAGCAGGGACTGTGTACACATGGGAAATTGATTCCGCCCGACGCCACAAACGGAAAATTCAAAATCGCCGATTAATCGCTTTGCGTAATTAACCAGAAACAACAGGTTTTCAGGACCCGGAGTAATCCCGCCCAGGACGCCCATGACAAACTGGATGTAAACGGGCTTCTTAATGGGATATCCCCTCTCAATCATAAAGGCTATATTATTGATCATGGCGGAATCGTAAACCTCAAATTCAGGCTTGGCCCCATTTTCACTGAATGTGATGCTGAACTCTTTCATCGATTTGAAGGTATTTGGAAAGATAAAATCCTCAGTCATGGCGAGATATTGCGGCTCCCAGTCAAACTTGAATTCCTTGAATTTGTCGAGAGCGGGGAAAAGGGCAAAGTTTATAGACCCGGCATTAAAAGACGCAAGCTCCGGTTTAAAGCGGGTTACAGGTTCGACCCGTTGCTCCGGAGTCATACCTAATCCCCCACCGGTCGTTATACAAACAACAACATCACATCTGCTCTTTATACTATCCAGTATCTCCTCATAAAGTTCCATTTTCGAGACGGGCATACCGGTTTCGGGATCTCTGGCGTGTATATGACAGACCGCCGCTCCAGCCTCATAACTTCGAACCGCCTCATCGGCAATCTGCTGAGGCGTCTGTGGCACATAGGGTGACATTGTGGGAGTATGAATGCTCCCGGTCAGTGCCGCCGTGATAATAATCTTGCTTTTCATAAATCAAGTTCTCCTTATCAATATTCCTTTGACAGATAGTTTTAAAATAATGGGGCCTGTTCACAGAACAGACCCCATCTATTAAGCGCTCGTTAAAACATTACATCGGCACCCACGTGATACATATGGCGAAAATGAAGAACGATGCGACAAGTGCGACAAATGTGTACCCCATAATGTCTCTCGCCTGCATCTTAGTTCCGGCAGCAATGACCGGGAAGAACGCCAGTGTCCAGAAGGGCTGAATCATGTTCGTCCATGCATCACCGTAGGCCACGGCCATACTGCATCTTGCGACATACGATGTAAGCTGATCGACAGGCATACTCGCTCCAAGAGTCGTGGCTGCCTGGACGATAGTCGGACCGACAACTGCCCACTCTCCACCTCCTGAGGGAACAAATATATTCACTATTCCTCCGATCAAGAAGGCGATGATCGGGTATGATCCCACCGTTGCGGCACCCGCAATCCACAGAGCAATGGCGTTCCCAAGACCCGTATAGATCATGATACCCATTATCCCCGCGTAGAACGGAAACTGCAGAACGATACCAGAAACATTGCCACAGGACCTTTTCATGGCAACAAGATAACGAGCCGGGGTTTTGTGAAAGAGCATGCCGAACGTGATGAAAAGGAAATTCATAATATTCAGGTTGACATCGAATCCCTTTGTATAGAAGTGATGCCCCAGGAACCAGAGAGCGCCTAAGCAGATAATAACCAGAATAGTAACGCTATGATTCAGCGCATCAGACAGATTCGGTTTGCCAAGTTTCAGTGATTCTGCTTCTTCCGCCACGGTCATCGGTTTCATCGCCTTGTGCTCTTCGTCTACCATATCGTTATATTCCACTATATGCTCATCCGAGGGTCTCATCATGATCATTAACGCAGGGAGAGCTAGAAGAAGACCCAATGCGATGACAATGTTCATGGGACTGAGCAGTGTCATCGTTGTCGGTATCGTCTCACTTAGCACCTTTGTCTTGATGAGAAAGTTCCCCGGTGTATTGAGAACAAGGGCAACAGTACCGGAAAGACCGCCTTCCCATGGCAGAAAAGACACGTATACACATGCAGCAACAAGTCGATAATCAACTTTTTTAACCCTTTTGGCCAGCTCTCGTGCAAGAACAGCGGTCAAGACTATCCATCCCCAACTGATCAGAGAGAAAATACAACCCACAAATGTAACCACACCATACACAGCAACCGGACTCTTTACCTTGGTAGCAAGCCAATCAAGAAATTTCTCGGCCGGCGGTGATATGGCAATTGCGTATCCGGTTACCAGAATTAATACCATTTGCATGCCGAATGCCAGGAGAATCCAGAATCCCTTATACCAGGATTGCACAACCTTAAAAGGTCCCGCATCTGCAAACACCATTGCCAGAATTGCCGCTAAAAAGGTCAGCAATATGGCGAAAATGAAGGAGTCTGGAATCCACCTTCTAAACCTATCCGCAAAAAATCTACCTGTTGCAGCTAACATTTTCCCCTCCCATGTGAATCAAAAGTAAGTAAGAAGTTATTAGACGACAAAAACATCGTGCCACCGAAAAAATAAAAATAAATATACATTATACGCTTTTCATATGATTTTAATTTATCACCTCCTCAAATTCAATTTAGGGCTTAGAAATTTAAGGAACCACCCTTCCCAAAGGGTTGGTAGCACAAGATTTGGGATATATCAATGAAAAAAATGAAGTTTTCTCTCCACGAAAAACCCTGAAGTCGGTTAATGACATTTTTAGCTAAATAATGTTTGATTTTATATTGTTATAGCACTTTTCAATTACAACGTTGGGATAGCAGTGAGGTGGAATAATTCTTTAATACCCATTACTTGTTTTATGGTGGTAGCACCATAAAATTATGGTCATAAGACCGTAGTGCTGGCCGGCTTTATTGTAAAGATAAATAATAAAAACAAGCAGTTACCGTTTTGCGCCGAATCTTCTTATGGTGGCATGGAATTCGCAATAGAGAGAGTAGAATAAAAAAAGAAGGAGGCTAGTTATGAAAGATTTAGAGATGACCAAGAAAATCTGTGAAATCTGCGGGAAAAACAAGGCAGTTGACATCTGTCCTGGCTGCGGAAAGGCTATTTGCAGAGAATGTCGCAAGATGGAGATATGGGGATCTGGCGCCGAGAACCTTACCGTAAAGTATTTTTGCCCAACGTGCAAGGAAGACCCTGATGTTAATCCATGGGGCGCTTATGACAAGGTATTCGACTTGGAAGATGCAGTAGAGATGGCAAAAAAGTTCAGCTACGCTGCTTAGGACAGGGCTATTTACCATTAAGCGGTTAGCAAATCCGGCAGGTGTTCAATAAATACAGGGGCAACCAGGCTGTGATTTCCATGGAGGGAGAAGTAACAATGGCGGATGGGATTGAAAAGGTAGCTGTCATAGGAACAGGGGTCATAGGCGCTGCGTGGGTGACACTGTTTGCAGAAAAGGGGTACTACGTCAATGCATATTCAAGAAGGGCCGAGACAAGGCAGAGAGGTATAGAGAATGTTCGCTCAAACCTCGACTTCTTTATAGAAAAAGGGGTATTATCAGAGGCTGATAAAAAGAAGGCCATTGATAGGATAACCTTCGTAGCAGAGATATCCGAGGCGGTAAGGGATGCGGATTTTGTTGAGGAATGTACCGGTGAGACCTACGAGATTAAAAACCCCATCTTTAAAGAGATAGACAAATATGCCCCTCCCCATGTGATTATCGGGAGTAGTTCTTCTGGCTTATGTATGACAGAGATCCAACAAGCAGTTACGCATAAAGATAGATGTGTAATCACACACCCATGGAATCCACCGCACTTAATCCCTTTGGTTGAAATAGTGCCAGGGAAAGATACATCTGAAGAAACCGTCGATAACACCCTTAAGTTCATGGAAAAACTCGGAAAGGTCCCTGTGGTTGTGAGAAAAGAAGTCCCTGGATTTATAGGCAACAGACTTGCTGTTGCCCTGTGGCGAGAGGCAATCGATCTGGTGGAAAACGGGGTTGCAAGCGTAGAAGACGTGGACAAGGCACTCTGCGCCGGCCCGGGTCTCAGATGGGCATTAATGGGCTCGCATATGATCTATCATCTTGGAGGTGGAGAAAAAGGAGGGATTGGACATTTTATTGATGGTATTGGAAACACAACATTCAAGGCGATCTGGGAAGAACTCACTACATGGAATTATATCACCGAACCCATGAAAGAAAAATTGATAGAGGGCGTAAAGGATGAGATGAAAGGAAGATCTTTTAAAGATTTTGTAAAATGGAGAGATGATAAATTGTTTGAGCTCATAAAGATTATAAATGGAGGATGATATGTCAGGTAAAGTTATTGATGTTCAAGAGGCAATAGGATTGATAAAAGATGGAGACACTGTTGCTATTGGAGGATTCGTCGGAAACGGTCATCCTGAAGATCTGACATCTGCATTGGAAGAGAAATTTGTCGAAACAGGCTCTCCAGTAAACCTTACTATTGTCGGTGCAGCAGGGCAAGGTGATGGGAGGGATAGAGGTCTAAATCACCTGGCACATGAGGGGCTGATAAAGAGGGTTATCGAGGGATATTGGAACCTGGCCCCAAAATTGGGCAAATTAGCAATAGAAAACAAGATAGAGGCATACAATTTCCCTCAAGGGGTGATCTCTTGTCTGTTTAGAGAGATAGCAGGTGGTAGGGTTGGTTTTATTACCCATACAGGCCTCAAAACATTTGTAGATCCACGCCAAAGTGGTGGAAAGGTCAATGAAAGTACAAAAGAAGACCTTGTGGAACTTATAGAGATCTCAGGACAAGAGAAACTGTTTTATAAGGCATTCCCCATTGATGTAGCCTTTGTGAGAGGCACTACTGCAGATTTGAATGGGAATATTACAATGGAGAGGGAAACAGCCACGCTTGAGATGCTATCCATGGCACAGGCAGCCAAAAATTCCGGCGGTATAGTCATCGCTCAGGTACAGAGAGTTTCAGTCAATGGAAGATTTAAACCGTTTGATGTAAAGATCCCAGGAATCTATGTGGACGCGGTTGTTGTGGCCAAGCCAGAAAATCATTGGCAGACATATATCGAACAATACGACCCGGCATTGTCAGGAGAGGTGTTTGCCCCGCTTGGCAACTTAGATCCGTTGCCATTTAACAGCAGGAAGTTTATTGCCCGCAGGGCTGCAATGGAGCTTAAACCTGGTGCTATTGTCAATCTGGGCATTGGTATGCCAGAAGGTGTTGCAGCAGTTGCTGCCGAAGAGGAGATTAGCGATCTAATGACACTTACAGTTGAGGCCGGGCCAGTGGGCGGTGTCCCTGCTGGAGGGATGAGCTTTGGGGCATCTGCAAATGCCGATGCCATCATCGATCAACCCTATCAATTTGACTTCTACGATGGCGGTGGTCTGGATATAGCATTCCTGGGGGCAGCCCAAATAGATAAATACGGAAATGTGAATGTCAGCCGTTTTGGCACGCGGCTGGCCGGTTGCGGCGGTTTTATAAATATTACACAAAACGCAAAAAAGGTGATCTTTGTCGGAGAATTAACCGTAGGTGCCCAAGTGAAAGCTGAAAGCGGAAAACTTAGCGTCATAAAAGAAGGCAGAAAGAAGAAGTATATAGATAATGTTGAGCAGATTACATTCAGTGGGGAATATGCAAAAGAGACAGGTCAAGAGGTCTTATTTGTTACGGAAAGAGCTGTATTCGAAATGGGAAAGGAAGGCGTAACCCTCATTGAAATCGCCCCGGGCTTGGATCTGAACAGGGATGTCCTGGATCAAATGGAATTCAAGCCCTTGATATCGGCCAATCTGCATGAAATGGATCCACGAATTTTCGTAGATGCAAAGATGTTGATAAATGACGAATCATATCAAAAAACTAAAGTGGCAAAACCAGATGAGACATACTCTTTATATAAACATGAACTGAAAAATGTAGCATAATTCTCGAAACAAAAGGAGGTTGCATTAGTGGTTGTCTTGGGAGAAGGGAAAGGGAGACTGTTTACGGATCCTGACCCGGATAAAGCAAGGTGTTTTTTCCGTAATAAGTCCCGGACGATGGAAAACAAGCTGATGGGCCTGAGTGAGGCCATAAGGGGGTTTGTGCATGATGGCGAGTACCTTGCCATAGGGGGTTTTGGGGCCAACAGGACCCCTGTGGCTGCATGTCATGAGATAGTCCGCCAAGGCAGGAAAAACATGGGATTTGCCGGCCATACATCTACACATGATTTTCAGATTCTTTCAGCAGGAAAGGTCTTTAACAGGGTTGACATTGCCTATGTTATTGGGTTGGAAGCCATAGGACTTTCCCCATGTGCCAAAGAATATATCCAAAGCGGCAAGGTGGAAATCTGTGAATGGACCAACTACAGCCTTTCTGCCAGACTTAAGGCAGCGGCCATGGGTGTACCATATGTTCCTACACGTAATATGTTTGGCACTGACACATTCAAGTATAGTGGATGCAAGATCGCAAAATGCCCATTTACCGGCAAGAAGATAATGTTACAGCCAGCTCTGTATCCTGATGTATCAATAATCCACGTGCATGAGGCGGATATCTATGGAAATGCCAGGATCAAGGGGATCACGATCTCTGATAATGATCTTGCCAGGGCATCCAAACACCTGATTATCACTACCGAGCGCTTGATCCCCAATGAGGAGATCCGAAAGGCCCCCACCAGTACATCAATCCCGTTTTACCTTGTTGATGCGGTGTGTGAAGTTCCATATGGTGCATATCCTGGAACTATGCCATACGAGTACTTCTCAGACGAAGATCATCTTATGCAGTGGCTAACAGTACAGAGAGATCCAAACAAATTTGCCAAGTTTTTGAAACGTAACATCTACGACTGTGCAGATCATGCTGAATACATTGAAAAAAATGGGGGCATTGCCAGGCTCAATGAACTACGGGAGAGGGAATTCTTGCTCCACAGGGAGGCGGAAAATGGCGGACTTTAATATAATGGAACTTATGATATGTGTGGCCTCAAGAGAGCTTGGAAATGGTCACATGGCAAGCGTTGGAACAGGGGCACCCTGTGCAGCCGCCATGCTTGCTCAGAGGACCCTGGCTCCTCACCTCGTAATTATGTTTGAGTCAGGAGGTATAGATCCGCAGCTGACCGAAATGCCCATCTCTGTCGGGGATTCCAGGACCTTTCATAATGCTGTCATAGCATCCGGGATGTGTGATGTCATGGAAACATGCTGCAGGGGGTTTGTGGATTATACCATCCTGGGGGGTGTTCAGATCGACATGTACGGGAACCTGAACTCCACTATGATAGGTTACGACCACAGCAAACCCAAGGTAAGATTTCCAGGCAGTGGCGGATCTAATGACTTTGCTTCATTCTGCTGGAAGCAGATAATAATGACCATGCAGGATAAACGTCGTTTTGTAGAGAAGCTGGATTTTATTACTACCCCGGGCTGGCTTGAGGGAGGGGATTCCAGGGCAGTCTCCGGGCTACCTCTGGATACAGGGCCTTACAGGGTCATCACCAATATGGGGGTGATGGAGTTTGATCCCGAGAGCAAGCGCATGCGGGTACTATCCATCAATCCCGGGTATATGTTTAAGGATATACAGGATAACTGCGACTTTGAGATACTCCAGGCCCCTAGGGTCTTTGTGACCAAGCCCCCTACTGAAGCAGAACTTAAAATCCTGAGGGAAGAAGTGGACCCCCACCGGTATATAATAGGAAGATAGGCTGCAAGACACATATCTCCCAGACTTGAATAAATTTACAATTCTTGAACCTGTGAATGGCTATCGTTTTTTTTCTTTAATAACCCATACTTTCCCAACTTCATATAAAAGGTCTTATAATTCAGTCCTGCCTCACGGGCTGCTGCAGCAATGACACCATCGTGCTTATCCAGCAGGGACGAGAAATATTTTTCTTCAAATCGCTCAACAAAGCATTGTTTAAGATCTTTATATGCAGTTCCTTTATTCCCCCCCATAGAAATGTCTTGAAGAAACAGATTATCTTCCAAGCCTGTACCAAGAAAAGGAATCTTATCAATCATATCGGTATTAATAGAAACCATGGCCCGTTGCACAACATTTTCCAGTTCACGTACATTACCCGGCCATGAATAATTCATCAACTGATCCATAACACTTGATGATACCCCTTTTAGATTTGGATTAAGACTTTTTTGATATTTTGCAATAAAGTGGTTAACAAGCAATGGTATATCCTGTGTTCGCTCCCTGAGAGGAGGTGCCCAGATGGGGAAGACACTAATACGATAATACAGGTCTTTGCGAAAGAGCTTTTCCTTGATCATCTCTCCAATTGGGCTGTTAGTAGCGCAAATTACCCGAAAGTCCAGCTTTATCTCATGATTACTCCCCAGCCGCGTAATGCGGTTGTCCTGTAAGACCCTTAATATTTTGGATTGCAGACCCAAAGGGATATCACCTATCTCGTCAAGAAAAAGAGAGCCTGTATTAGCCTTCTCGAACTTCCCGATCCTCTGACTTATAGCCCCGCTAAAAGCCCCTTTTTCATGTCCGAAGAACTCGGATTCCAAGAGGTTTTCCGGCACAGCAGCACAGTTGATGACCACAAAAGGTCTCCCTTTACGTTTGCTCCTTGAGTGAATAGATCTGGCTACTAATTCTTTTCCTGTTCCTGTCTCTCCCAGTATAAGGACAGTGAGGTCAATATCCGCTGCCGTGATAATCTGCTCATAAACCTTCTGCATCTTTGGGTGTGCACCCACAAGCTGATCCATCCCCTGAGCATGTCGCTGGACCTGCCCTTTAAGTTTGATGTTTTCCTCTAATATCTCCTGCTGCTTTATTATCTTTGTTAGAGAGAGTTCTAATGTCCCCATATTAAAGGGTTTTTCCAGAAAGTCATATGCGCCATATTTCATGGCCTCCACTGCGGAGGATACATTGCCGAATGCTGTGATCATTACCACGTATGTAGATGGATATCTGCTACGTATCTCTTTTAAGAGGGTGATCCCGTTCATACGGGGCATCTTTATGTCAGTAAGTACGATATCGTAACGGGATTCTGAAAGTCTTTCCAGGGCACATACACCGTTTTCAGCAGTATCTATCGTAAACTCAGGGTAGCTGGCCTTCAGTGCTTCCTTTAACTGTTCCAGGAAGATCTCTTCATCATCTACCAGCAGGATATTCTTTTTGTTATCCATAAAGCCCCCTAACTTTTCTCCTCTCGGGATATAGGAACTCTGATAACAAACTCCGCCCCATTTTTACCATCGCTTTTGACCTCAATCTCTCCATGATGGATTGATACAACCTTTTGAACCAAGGCCAAGCCAAGACCTGTACCTTTAGTCTTTGTTGTAAAAAATGGTTGTAATACCTTTCCCAGCTCTTTCCTGGGAATCCCACAGCCAGTATCTTTGATCCGGATCTCCAATGTATCTGCTGTAAAAGATTCTTCATTATAGCCAGTATTCCCTTTAAAGGGATACCTGGGTAGATAATGCGTGGTAATCTTTAAGATACCCCCACTTGGCATGACATCAATGGCGTTATCAATGATATTCTCTATGGCCTGCCGCAGCTGTATTCCATCTATGGTTATTCTATCCACATCCCTTGTAAAGTTCACATCTACCCTGATATCCTGTGCATTAAACTTATCTTCATAGTTAAAAATCAGGCCATTTATAATATTATTTATACTATGTCTTCTCAGCCTGACCCTGCCGGATTTTGTCCACTCCAGGACCCGGGTTACAAAGCTCTCAAGATTTTCTATACCGTTCTTTATGGCATCAAGAATCTTCTTTTGTCTTTGATCAATCTTACCAGACATAAAAATCAAATCCACACCTGTTTTGATCTGTTGTAATGGATTCCGCACCTCATGTGCAACATGTGCTGACATCTCTCCCAGAACTGCCAGCTTCTTTGTCCGGGCCAGCTCCTCTTCCATACGCTTTCTCTGGGTTATATCCATTATTGAGGCAATACTCTTCCTTGTTCCCGGGATAACACCTATTGTAAGAAATGCATCTTTTATGTTGCCGAATTTGTCAACAAGACGAAATTCATATTCCGACGGCGCACTTTGATCCATCTGCCTTCTATCCTTATGATAAAGCCTCATGCGCTCTACATCTTCTTCAAAGACAATGTCCGGCCAGAGCATCTTATTCTCTATCTCTTGTCTTGAATAACCTGTCAGTAGCTCGGCCTGATGGTTGGCCAGTGATATAGTATAATCATCTTCAAATATCATCATAGCCGTACCCGTATGTTCCACTAATATGCGGTATTTTTGCTCTGACTCACTGAGCCGTTCTTCTACCTCACGCATTGGCCTGAGGTCTCTAAAAATACTTACGGTAGCAACAGGATTATCATCTTTGTAGATATAGGATACTGATAAAGAAATAGGGATAAGATAACCATCCAGGGCACACAGTGTGGTCTCTTCACCTACGATCCTAGATGGAGCCTTGGCAGATCCTTTGTTCAAAAGGGCCGATACCCTTTTTTGCTCGCCCGGGCCCATGAAATCCCTTATAGAGATCCTGGTATCCAGGAGATCCTCAGCCTTGTAACCCGTGATCTTCTCAGCGGCATCATTGAATATTAATATCTTACCTTCCATATCTGTTGCAATAATAGCATCGCTGGAGTTATTTATCAGGCTTGTTACAAACCGATTCGAGGCCTCCAGCCGTTGCTGAATATACACTCGCTCAGTAATATCCCTGGCAATATTCAATGTTGCTGCTTTGTTATTAAACTTAATAACAGAGGGCGAAAGGGAAAAGATACGCTCTTTACTGTCTTTTGTTATAAAGATAACCTCATAGCGCTGTGGCATATCCTCTCCCCTGATACGCTTCTCATAGCGCTGTTCGATTATATCTCTCATCTCGGCGCGCACGATATCTTTAAGCCCCAGACACAGAAGTTCTGAGGTTTGATACCCTAATGCTCTTTTAAATTCGGGGTTTACATAACAGAAATGGTGATCCTGATACACAAAGACGCCATCACTTGCCTTTTCTACAAAGGATTGATAGATTTCCTTGGCTATCTTTATGGCTTTGGGATGTGGTTGATTGATTGCTATTGATAAGAACCCCCTTTTTATGGGAAGAAGTATAGGGAAACTATCTTTGTGTCAAGCATAAACTGCCTGTATGTTAGAAGCAAGTAATCTGTAGGGAGTAGTACGCTTAAAAATGGCCAATCAGTAGTGATTCCATAAGGCTACAGTAATATCCGGAGCTTTTTCTGAAATTTAAAAAAATGTTCCTTCAAACAACGTAAATATCTATATCTTTTCTTAGGCGGTGGATTTGGGGGTTTCTTTTGGGCTTGATTCCTGAATCTGTTTGTGCTAATGACGCTGCGTTGATTGTGTTTTCAGAAAGAATGTTAACAGGTACATCAGTATAGATTATGCAAAGGAGGTAAGAGTGGGTGGAAGTTTTAGAGCAGGGTATTGGAAGACTGTTTACGGATCCCGATGCCGATAAGGCGCGGGAGTTTTTCAGGAAGAAATCCCGCAAGATGGAAAACAAGTTGATGACGCTGAAGGATGCTATCGCGAAATATGTGCATGACGACGATTATCTTGCCATAGGCGGATTCGGAGCCATAAGGACTTCTGTTGCCGCCTGCCATGAGATAATGCGGCAGGGGAGGAAGAAACTCGCCTTCTGCGGTCATACTTCAACACACGATTTTCAGATTCTGTCCGCGGGAAAGTGCTTTAATCGATTGGATATTGCCTACATAATAGGGCTTGAGGCTCGCGGTCTTTCAACGGTTGCGAGGAAGTATATGGAAAGCGGGGAAGTTGAAGTCACCGAATGGACAAATTACTGCCTCTCTGCCCGCCTTAAGGCCGCCACTATGGGCGTATCTTTTGTGCCCGTAAGAAATATTATGGGTACAGACACATTCAAATACAGTGGCGCAAAAAAGATCAAATGTCCCTTCACCGATCAGTATTATGTGCTCATGCCTGCGCTGTATCCCGATGTCTCAGTCATACACGTTCATGAGGCAGATGTTTATGGCAACAGCAGGATCAGGGGGATCACGATTTCCGACCTTGACCTGGCCAGGGCATCAAAGCATCTCATAATAACGACGGAAAGGATTGTCTCGACGGAAACATTCCGAAATGAACCAACCTATACATCGATTCCCTTCTACCTCGCGGATGCAGTTTGCGAAGTTCCCTTTGGAAGTTATCCCGGCAACATGCCCTATGAGTACTTTTCAGATGAGGATCATCTCGGAGAATGGCTGAAGATGGAAAAGGACGCTGAGGCCTTTGAGAAGTTTCTGGAGAAGAATATCTACAGTTGTAAAACCCACTTTGATTACATTCGAAAGAATGGAGGCATTGAGAGAATGTGGGAACTCAGGGCAAAGGAACTCATGGTTAATAACCATGCAGAGTAACAAATGTTTAATGCGCGAAGGAGGAAATAACGCTAATGGCTGACTATAATGCAATGGAAATGATGATATGCATCGCTGCCCGGGAGCTTGAAGACGGTTCAACGGTTGGTGTCGGCACTGGAGCACCCTGTGCCACTGCGATGCTTGCACAGAAAACCGGCTCACCCAATCTGACGATTATGTTTGAGGCGGGTGGCATAGCGCCTCTGCTTCCCGAGATGCCCATTTCCGTGGGTGATTCGAGAACTACCTGGAAGGCCGTCATGGCCAGTGGAATGTGTGAGATTATGGAAACCGCGTGCCGCGGCATGCTCGACTACACATTTCTGGGCGGCGCCCAGATAGATATGTACGGGAATCTGAACTCGACTCGCATCGGCGATAACCACCAGAAACCGAAGGTGAGGTTTCCGGGAAGCGGCGGGGCGAACGATTTTGGGTCCTTCGCCTGGAGGATGATGGTAATGACGCCCCAGGACGCGAGGAGGTTTGTGGAGAAAGTTTCATATATTACCACTCCAGGCTGGCTCGAAGGTGGTGATTCGAGAGCAAAATCCGGCCTGCCGCTTAACTCTGGTCCCTACAAGATAATAACGAACATGGCAGTGATGGATTTTGAACCCGAATCCAAGCGCATGAGGATTATTTCCATTAATCACGGTTATTCAGAAAAGGATGTTACTGATAACTGCGGATTTGAGCTCCTCAAGGCGCCCAGGATAATCGAAACATCTCCGCCTACTGATGAAGAGCTCCGCATACTTCGTGATGAGGTTGATCCGCTTAAACTTGTCATCGGACGTTAAACAATTGGGGTCTGGTTCAGTAATCCTGCAAAGTATAATGGATGCTGGAGCTGACCCCGTTATTCTTTATGCTCCATATAAGAAATACCATCCTCCCGATAATAAAGATTCGTGATTCTGCCGTAAAATGCAGGCAATTATCCTAAAAAACGCAGGGTGAGAGAACAGGGCATGGAAAATTTAATCTATGCATCGGCAACAGAATTAGCGAGAGCTATTCGAGCAAAGGATGTCTCTTCAGAAGAAGTCGTAACTGCGTATCTTGCACGGATCAGTGATATAAATCCCAGGCTCAATGCCATTGTTCAACTGACAGCTGATATGACGCTGGAACAGGCTCGAAAAGCTGACGATGTCCTGGCTCAAGGTGAATCCACAGGGCCATTGCACGGTGTGCCGATGACCATTAAGGATTCCTTTGACACAGCCGGTGTAACTACTACTTGGGGAACCCCGGGACGGGCGGGATATGTTCCGGATCGGGATGCGACTGTTGTAGCGCGGTTGAAAGAAGCCGGAGCCATTCTTCTGGGAAAATCAAACACGTCAGAGTTCACACTCACCCACGAAACAGATAATCCAGTCTATGGACGAACCAATAATCCATACAACCTCAATCGCACGCCCGGTGGCAGCAGTGGTGGTTCGGCTGCGATTGTCGCCAGTGGTGGCTCGCCATTCGATATTGGTTCGGATACCGGGGGCAGTATTCGCAACCCGGCCCATTTTTGTGGTCTTGCGGGGATCAAGCCCACATCCGGTCGTGTTCCCCGCACCGGCCATGCCGTGCCACCGGGAGGCTTGCTGGATTGGCTTATGCAGGTTGGGCCGCTCACCCGTTATGTGGAAGATTTAATGCTTATTCTGCCACTCATAGCCGGACCGGATAATCTTGATCCCTTCATTGCACCTGTGCCTCTTAACGATCCTAAAACCGTCATATTATCCAAATTACGCGGAACGTTTTATACTGATAACGGAATTCAAACACCTATTCCCGAAATTATCGATGCTGTCAATAAAACAGTAGCAGAACTATCATCTGCAGGCATTCAGTTTGAGATGAAAAAGCTACCGGGGATCGAAGAAACGCTCGAGATTTTTCTTGCGCTCTTTAGCAGATGGGCCAGTGGCGCATCGGTACGATTGCTGTTAGAAAAAGCAGGCACAACAGAAGAGGAAACCTCACTGGCCAGTTACCTGACAACAAAAACCGCTTCCCCTGATAAATTTGTCCGCCTGATTGACCACTGGGATCGGTTCCGTGCTCGAAGTCTCTCTTTCTTCGAAGATTATGACCTGATAATCGCTCCTGTAAATGCTTACGCAGCAATCCCTCACGGTACGTTTAATAAACTGTATCGGGGTTTCAGTTACGCGATGGCTTACAATTTGACCGGCTGGCCGGCAGCAACAGTCAGGGTTGGGACTTCAGAGGATAAATTGCCCATCGGTGTGCAAATCATTGCGCGTCCCTGGTGTGAGGATGTAGCCCTGGCTGTAGCCCAACACCTTGAACAGATCTTTGGAGGGTGGCAGCAACCGATACTCTGATCATTTCATAAAGCTGATCAGTCTGCTCATTAATTTCCCTGAAAAAACTTACGATTTCCGGTACACTGAATTTCAGTTTCATGGGTGCCTCTCCTTTCTATTCAGGTTATTTTGGTAACCCCTTTTTTAAAGGAAAAGCGCCTTTTTTCTACACCTTTATAATTTTACACAAGATATTACACACTACCGAAAGGAGGACGGTATATTAAAAAGTCTATGTGATTTTGATGGTAAATCGCTATACTTTTTACATACCAGGATAAAATGAAAAAACGTAAATCAGCGAGAGTTTTTGCGGTCTTGGTTTTTGTTTTCATATTCTGTATGGCTGCGGTTACCACAGTGGGTGCAAAACAGTCATCGGCAGACAAACAGTCTTTACCACCGTTGGCAGAACGGCAGAAAGCGCGGTATGTATCTGTTCCGGAAAAACCGTCCATCACGAAACACCAGGTGACGGTGAACGGGAAAAAGATTGCCTATACCGCCACGGCGGGCTTCATGCCTTTTTACGACAGGAAGGGTGAACAGAAAGCCAGCTTTTTCTATGTTGCATACGTGAAAGAGGGAATTTCCAAACAGGCTCGCAGGCCACTCACGTTTTGTTATAACGGCGGTCCCGGATCATCCTCTATCTGGCTTCACATTGCTGCCTTTGGCCCCAGAACGGTTTCGCTGGGCGATGGTATCCACATTCCCAATCCTCCCTATGGCGTGAGGGACAACCCGAATACGCTGCTGGACCTTACCGACCTTGTCTTTATCGATCCTGTCGGCACGGGATTCAGCCAGGCTATACCGCGAGACGATTTTAAGAAGTTCTGGGGTGTTGCTCAGGACATAGAGAGTGTCGGCCAGTTTATCAGGAATTATGTTACCGAAAACGGACGGTGGAAGTCACCGGTTTTCATTGCCGGCGAGAGTTATGGAGGTATCAGGACTGCCGGTCTCTCGTTGTATGTTCAGGATATGGGATTGTATCCGGCGGGACTTATTTTTATTTCACCGGCTCTCACTTATGCCACCATGATGTCTCAGGTTGGATTGGACGTTCCTCATATTCTTGGCATTTCCGAAATGGCGACGGCAGCGTGGTATCACCACAAAATCGATCCGCGATTTCAAAAGATGCCCCTTGATGACTTTCTCGCTAAGGTTCGCGCATGGAGTTCGGACGGATATGCCCGTGCGCTCTGGAAAGGCAATACACTGTCTCCCGTCAATAGGCGCGATATCGCACGGCAGTTGTCACAATATACGAGTATGCCCGTTGATCTCATACTGTCATACAACCTGCGGGTACCGATGCTCACATTCATGTCCCACCTGCTCCAGGACGAACGGAAAGACGTCAGCTACTATGACAGCAGGGTGACCGGTCCCTGTATTAACAGTGTCTTTGAGGATGACCCCCTGATGAATAATATCAGCGGGCCGGTGGCGACCGCATTCAATGCGTACCTGAAGGGCGAACTCGAGTTCACAACCCTGGCAGAGTACGACAGGATTAATGTGGAAGCGGAACCTTTGTGGGACTGGGGTTCGGGCGCTCGCAGCGAGGGGGCTGAAGACCCGAAGATGGGATATCCCGAGACGGTGACCAATCTTGCCCGGGCGTTGCGGAACAATGAACTGCTTCAAGTATTTGTGGGTATGGGCATGTTTGATCTGGCATGTATTCATGATGCCACCATTTACGCACTCAATCATCTCGATATTCCCCGGGAGCGCTTAGAGAACATCCATACTTTTACGTACCCGGCGGGGCACATGATGTATACGTACCCGGTTGCACACAAAAAGCTCAAAAATGACCTGTCAGGATTTTATGCTCGCGTGCTGAAAAGGGAGAAGGAAAAGTAAAAGACTGATGGGGTGAATAGTGAGAGCTGATCTATGAAAACCCGGCCTTATGCTTACAGATCCCTGCTGAAAAAATATTACGGAGGTCCATGATGCTTTGGTACTATGATATGTCACGCAGAAAATTTCTGCAGATAATCGGTCTTTCCACGGCAGGGGTCGCCTTATCCAGTAGTCAGCTTGAAGCAATAGCACCAATTTCCGGAAAGACAATAGACAAATCGGGCAAGACCATTCGCATGAAACAATCTATCGCCTGTGCTGTTCATGATGCCGGCGCTGAGGTTGTCCTCTGCGTACCATCTACCGGAACAGCAAAAATTTTTGACGAATATAACAAAATCATCCCTGAGAGCGTTCCATATTCCTATAACGAAGAAGTCGCCTATACAATTGCCCACGGCGCCGGTCTGAACGGTCGGCGGTCGGCAATCATTATAAAATCCCACGGAATGGCGAAGGCCACCAACAGTGTGATTGATTCTTTGACCGCCGGAACGACCGCCGGGGTTGTAATAATTGTAACCTATGATAAAAAAGGCAGGCATTCCGACAGTATTTTCGATTGTAACGATTTTGTTAAAGGAACCGGTATCCCTTTTAAAATTCCTGGAAATGAGACAATTTATCAGGATGTCCAGGATTGCTTTAGCTGGTCTGAGCAGCTCCAATTGCCGGTTGCGATATTAGTCGATTCCAATATGCTGGATAAAGAGGTGAAAAAGCATACACTTAGTTCAACTGTGCCGCAAATTTCCTATCGCCGGGATCCTTTATGTCATGTCCTTTGCCCGCCACTGGTAGGTTATCAGTTTCAGGTTTTGCAGGCAAAACTGACAGGAAGAGACTGGCGATAGGTAAAGCGACCGGCTCCATTGCATATTCCTGATGACCTTCCGCCGAAATGGCAAAAGCCGGCTCATGATTATATGCCGATATTTCAGGTTTTCCGCGAGATGCGAAAAGAAATAGATTTTATAAGCGGAGACACCGGTATTTCATCGCTGTTTGCTTTTCCACCGTTTAACTGCATCGATGCCACCACCTACTATGGTGGCAGTCTGCCGCTGGCAACAGGTGCGCATCTGGCGGGCAGGCGGAGCGTTTGGGCGATAACCGGAGATTATTCTTTTGTCGCTGCCGGTCACATGGGATTAATCGAGGCGGTCAGTCGCAATATTCCGCTTAAAGTATTGGTGCTGTATAATGGCTGCGCCATAACCACCGGTGGTCAACCGCTTCCTGAAAATGTGTTTAATCATATAATTTCAGGATATCAGTCTTATGTAAGATACATAAAGTCGCCTCTGGATATCGATTCAATTCGATCCGTTTTAAGACCGGCTGTAAAATCAGATAGCATTGAAATCGTCGTTGCCGATTATGTAAAAGGGTCTTGAATCATTATTTAAATCGGTACTAAAAAGAGTAAAAGGAGACAGGATATTTAATTGAAAATCTGCAAGAAATATTTCGGAGAATTTGAGAAACCTGAAGTTGGTGTTGTGTATGTCAGTCCTGCAACGGAGCTGGATTCCGGCTTTTGCCGGAATGACAGAGGGGAGAGGAGGGCCAGCGTCGAGAATATCAATAATTTTTGCCCCCAATACAGAGAAGAACTCAGGGTAATGGATCTGCTGGGATTTGGACTGTAAAATGACGTGATTCGCCGGTCTTTATTCCATTGACACACGATGCCGTTTTTCTTATACTTCCTCACCGGAGTTGGTCTGTTATCATGACCGTGGCACCGGATCCCATCCGGACTAAGTTCTGAAATGTCGGGGTTGGTTCCTGATTCTAATATC
>Ga0222635_1000324_pt1 | contig 21823 bp, 19 predicted proteins | sample AntAcemetagen139_FD_179809 | JGI IMG/M metagenome (GOLD analysis project Ga0222635, IMG submission 179809) | Saline water microbial communities from Ace Lake, Antarctica - #139 | ecosystem: Environmental > Aquatic > Non-marine Saline and Alkaline > Saline | place: Antarctica: Ace Lake...
GAGGAAAATAACGGAATTGCAGGAACCGTATTTAAAAAACTCAGGACAGACCTTAATTCTATTTCAAACAGCCTGGACATGGAACTTCAGAAAATCCCGCAGATATCAGGATCAGGAATTAAATAAGCCGACCTCTCCCCCAAAACAGGCAAAATACTTGAAAACGCTTTAAATGAAGCAAAGCAGTTAAATGATGTCTATATAAGCATTGAACATATCATACTTGCCATATCAGAAGCCCATGACACACCGGCTTCAAAAATTCTTATTTCTCATGGGGCTTCAAAAAATTCCCTTTTTAAGGCATTAACAAAAATCCGGGGATCACAACGGGTCACAGACCAAAATCCGGAACAAAAATGCCAGGCACTACAGCAATATGCAAAGGACCTTACAGAACAGGCCCGAGCGGATAAACTCGATCCTGTCATCGACCGGGATTCTGAGATCAGAAGAATCATACAGGTGCTTTCCCGAAGAACAAAAAACAATCCTGTTTTGATCGGAGAACCCGGTGTGGGTAAAACAGCGATCGTTGAAGGACTTGCCCAGAGAATCATTAACGGGGATGTGCCCGAAGGATTAAAGGAAAAAATCTGGTCTCACTTGACCTTGACACCATGCTGGCAGGAGCAAAATACAGAGGTGAATTTGAAGACCGGCTGAAAGCCGTACTTAAAGAAATAAAGGAGTCAAACAGCCAGACAATTATGTTTATCGATGAACGGCACACGGTTGTCGGTGCAGTTGCTGCTGAAGGCTCTGTGGATGCATCAAATATGCTCAAACCCGCACTTGCACGGGGAGAACTTCGATGTATCGGAGCAACCACGATTAATGAATTCAGAAAGTACATTGAAAAAGACGCGGCACTTGAAAGAAGATTTCAGCCGGTTATGGTAAAAGAGCCCACCGTTGAGGACACCATATCAATCCTGCGCGGTCTTAAAGAAAGATATGAGGTCCACCATGGTGTCCGCATTAAAGACTCTGCTATTGTGGCTGCAGCAACACCTTCACACCGGTATATCTCCAACCGTTTTCTTCCGGATAAGGCTGTTGATCTGAGTGACGAGGCGGCTTCATCTTTACGGATGGAAATCGACAGACTGCCCTCAGAGATTGACGAGGTCCAGAGAAAGATCATTCAGCTGGAAATAGAACGGGAAGCACTGAAAAAAGAGAAGGACAAGGCATCAAAAAAGCGTTTAAATACGATTAACAGCGACATCAAAGATCTTAAAAACCAGTACGGCGACAGAAAAAAGCAGTGGGAGAAAGAAAAATCAAATCTTCAGACAATAAGGAACTTAAAAGAAAGCAATAACGAAAACAAAATGCTCAAGGAAGAGATCGATACCGATGACATCGCAGAAATCGTTTCAAAATGGACAGGCATCCCGGCCGGCCGGATGTTGGAAGGAGAGATTGAAAAGCTTGTACATATGGAAGAACGTATAAATAAACGTGTTATCGGCCAGGACAATGCCGTAACACTTATATCAAATGCGGTAAGAAGAGAACGCTCCGGCCTCCAGGATCCGGACAGACCTCTGGGATCATTTATCTTCCTCGGTCCCACAGGTGTTGGAAAGACCGAACTTGCGCGAGCTCTGGCAGAATTTCTGTTTGATGAATTTGAAAAAGCACATCCTGATGTCTTTAATATACTTTTACAGATAATGGATGACGGCCGTTTAACAGACGGCCATGGCAGAACCGTTGATTTTAAAAACGCCATCATAATCCTGACCTCAAACCTTGGCAGCAATATAATCCAGGAAACAAGCAGTGAAAACCGTGATGAAAAAGTAATGGAAATACTGCGCCAGACATGTAAACCTGAATTTTTAAACCGTTTAGATGAAGTTATTATATTTAACAGCCGGGAAAGAGATCACATTAAAAAAATAGTCGGCATTCAGCTTGACCTTCTCAGGGAAAGACTTGATGACAAAAAAACCACCCTTGAATTAACGGATAAAGCTCTGGATTTTATCGCAAACCACGGCTATGAGCCGGTTTATGGGGCACGGCCCTTAAAACGAGCCATTCAAAAACATATTCAGGATTCCCTGGCAATGATGATTCTTGAAGGTAAATATAAAGACGGAAGTAGAGTAACCGTTGATGCTGAAATCTCCGGAGATAAGCTTAACTTTATAACATAACCGAAATCCAAACGCACAAAATCGCCCCCCCCCCTGCCAAGCAGCACCTTTTTCAACAAAAGATTCCGGCCAGCAAAACAAATCTAATCCACCCCGGAAGTCACTTACATACACCCTGTTTTTTTAATTTCTTTGAATATTTTTCTTGCATTAAATCTTTTTTCGTTATTTATTAGTATAACTAAAAACAACTACTATTATTTAAGCTGTTACAACCTAACAACATTAAATGAGGAGGGATACACATGGCAGACAAAGCAAAACCAATCACCAAGGCACAACTGATCGCACAAATCGCTGACAAGATGGAAATGACCAAGAAAGATGTAAACGGTTTTTTTGACACCTTAAACGAAATCGCTTACAAGGAAACAAAAAAGAAAGGTTCCGTTACCGTCCCCGGCCTGGGTAAACTTGTACTGCAGAAACGCAAAGCACGCATGGGAAGAAATCCCCAGACAGGAGAAGCAATTAAAATAAAGGCTAAAACAGTGGTCAAGTTCAGAGTTGCAAAAGCCTGTAAAGACGCAATCATTCCCCCGAAAAAATAGTTATTTTTCATCAACAGAATTTTAATATTACGCTTAACGGATACATGACAAACAAAAGCAGCCCGGTTTTTCCGAGCTGCTTTTTTAATGCCACTGTGTTTAGATCTTCTAGAAAAACATTTAACTGCTCGGCGTAGACCCCTTATCTTTACCTTTTCGTTTCATGTAACCGATAAAAGCCTTGCCGTCAGTAAAATCCGGATTTATTAACAGAGCTCTTGCTATGACTTCCTGAGCCTTTTCCTCATTATCGTTTGCAAAATATGCTCTGCCAGGTTGAAAAAAAGGTTCTCGTCATCCTCACCGCAGATCTTGAAGGCCTTTTCATAATAGGCGACCGCTTCAACATAGAGGCTTTGCTGCCTCAGCTGCATAGCACACTCATTAAAAAGATGCGTGTTCTTCAGCCGTTGCTATTTTCTTGTTTATCTTTTTTTCCTTCTCTGCTTCTTTTCGCTCCCGGAAATAGGGCAAAAAAGTGAAATCCCGTAAAGATTCTTTAAGCTGGACAATTTCAGGTTTGCCCATGGGTTCATCGTTTTGGTTAAGAGGGTAGACCTCGACTTCATCATCACTGATCTGTTTTGCAGCACAGCAAATATTCTGCTTAACATTTTTAGAGGTTCCGCCCATACCGATCTTTGATACTCTTTCCTGACGAAATATACCGTCGATCTTTTCTTTTATTATAACCCCCTTGTTACTTTTAGCTGAAGCACGCTACCGCTTTCAATACAGAACATCAAACGGCTGTCGGATTTTCTCATGATAAAAACCTATTTTTAAGGTCTGCAAACATAAAGGCTGAACTTATACAGCAGGTTAGCACATATCAGCCGAAAGTTGCAAACGGCAGGGTTCAAATAAAAACCCGGTCTGTTTCATCATACAAAATTCTGTTATTTTACGCCGTGGCCTCTGCTCTTTGGCTAAACAGAATTGAGGCATAACTGACAGAATCTGTAAAATCACCCAGAATATCACCCGAAGTGGTATAATTTAGCAGAACCACATCCGCATCTTCTTCAAAGATCTTCATCATTATACCGATGGGCCTGGCACCGCAGATGGTTGCACCTGTTTTATCCAGATATTTGAGGTAACCGTCAAAATCATTTTCTATTATCCGGTCAATCGCACCCAGATCAAGCGCTTCAAGATTTTTCTTAATATCTCTTTGAAAAGGCACATAACCAAAACGCCTGCCATAATGGGTAAAATCAGAACTTGCCACTATCAGGGTTTTTTCATCAATATATTTTTTGATCACCCCGGCAATATCATTATAGCCGGAGCCTGATATATCACCCACAACAAGAGGAACGATCTTAAAATCATCCAGAACCACCTGTAAAAAGGGAAGCTGCATCTCAAGCGAATGTTCCTGCATTTCTGCATTTCCGGGACCGTCAAAGAGCGGCAATTTACAAAGCTCATCTGTAATTTTTCTGTCCACTTCGACCGTCCCTGCAGGCGTCTGGTAGATATCCTCCCCGGACACAGCCACCCCCCTGAAAGGAAGGTAGTGTGAAGGTCCCATGATGATAACTCTATTTATATTCATACCTTCTAAAGCCTTGTACCCATATGCAGCAGCCTGTCCGGAAAACTGTATTCCGGCATGAGGCGAAACGATCCCCACAGGACGCCCCCCTATCTCCGGCAGCTCTGTATTCTTTAGAAAATTATCTACAAGTTCTTTTATTTCTTCGCCTGTTCCCGGATACCACGACCCGGCAATGGATGACTTTCTCACGGCAATCTCCTTAACCTTTATTCCGGTAACTAATAACATTACATAAAACATATAGCTGTTAATATCAACTTTTTATCATAACAAAAATATGTTAGGCTCATATACATATGCAATTAAGCCTATAATCTTCTGCCCGGGAGCATTTTTGGATACGACCTGCAAAAATAAAAACCCTTGGTACTATGTGCCTACCCTCTATTTTGCCGAGGGCCTTCCCTACATCATGGTCAATGTGGTCTCAACCATCATGTATAAAAAGATGGGCATGTCAAACCAGTTTATCGGACTGACAAGCATCCTTTATCTTCCCTGGGTCCTTAAGATGTTATGGAGCCCTGTTGTCGACATTTATAAAACGAGACGTACATGGCTGCTGGTCTGCCAGATACTGATGGCCGCTGTGTTTGCATTGCTTGCATTAAGCATCAGCACAAAGATGTTTGTTCCCTTAACCCTTGCGGCTTTCATCACCATAGCCTTCATCTCAGCCACCCATGATATTGCGATCGACGGCTATTATATGCTCGCCCTGGACAAAGATAAACAGGCATTTTTCATCGGCATCAGGTCTCTGTTTTACAGGTTTGCGGTAATCTTCGGCCAGGGTCTGCTTGTTATCATGGCGGGAACAATTGAAAAAGGCACAGGAAACATACCTTTAAGCTGGACAGCGGCAATGGGATTTCCCGCAATTATATTTCTTTTTGTTTTTCTGTTTCACCGCTCCTACCTCCCTTTTCCCTCTTCTGACATCACCCGCACAACCTCAAAAAGAAAAGGGTTTAACGAAGCATTCAAAACATATTTCAAACAGGACAAGATCATACCGATTATTTCTTTTATCCTCCTCTACAGGCTTGGAGAAGCAATGCTTGCGAAAATGGCTGCTCCCTTCCTGCTTGACAGCACAGCAGCAGGAGGCATCGGACTTGCCACAGACACCTTTGGCTTTGTATACGGAACAGCAGGAATTATCAGTCTTGCTTTTGGCGGAATACTGGGAGGATTTCTGATCTCAAAATTCGGTCTGAAAAAATGCATCTTGCCGATGGCAATATTTCTAAATGCACCTGACATCTTTTATGTATATATGTCAACGGCAAAGCCTGCACTTGAAATGGTATGTTTCATGGTAGCCTTTGAACAGTTTGGATACGGTCTCGGTTTCACAGCCTTTTCTGTCTTTCTCATGTACATTGCAAAAGACCCCTATAAAACATCACATTTTGCCATTTCAACTGGGCTTATGGCCCTTGGGATGATGCTCCCCGGAATGATAAGCGGATTCTTACAAACCGCCATGGGATATACCGGATTTTTTATTACGGTTCTTTGTTTAACCCTTCCGGGTATGGCACTTATCTTTTTTATTCCTCTTGAAAACAACAAAAAGGCATAAGGCTTTTCACTTTGGAAACATCACTCACAAAAAAAAGGCTCTCCTACCTCGAAATATTTACCATGCTGGAAGAACTTTCCCGGCAGGAAAACATCTCATTTAAACCCGCAGAAAAAAACACTTTCCTGCTAAATGATAGTATCGACGAAAAGCTTTTCTGCATCCTCCCTCCCCTTTTCCCTGAACCGGAAGAAGGTATGCCGCTGACGGACTACATAAAAAAAGTGCCGGAGACGCCTCCGGCATATATCATTGTCCTGATTCAGGCCGGAGCAGCAGCACTCGGCTGTTTTGAAAAAAGCGAGGTGACAGCGCATAAAGCGCTGACTAAATATATGGTCAGAAAAAAACGGGGAAAATCACAGTTAACCTATCTAAGACAAAAAGGGAAATCCCGTGCAGGCTCACGTATCAGGCTAAGAGAAAGCATGGAATTTTTTGAGGAAATAAACAGCAGGTTGATCAACTGGAAGGAACATCTCAAGAAAACATCCATTATTTTCTCCAGCTGTCCGGTCAGGCTGACGAATGAACTGTACCAGGCCAAAGCTCAGCCCCCTTTTGAACGAAAGGATAAAAGACTTAAAAAAATACCCTTTCATGTCAATACGCCAAACCACAAGGAGCTCATCCATATCAATTATCTTTTAAATTCAGGCTATTTTCTCTCAGAAACAACAGAAACGTAATTTAAAAGACGAACAACCAGCGTTGATGAAAAACCAATCTCAAAGATCGAATAGTTATTTTTTCCGTTTGTTTCATCATTTTTTCCGATTCATAATTTGATGTTGAACGTTCGATGTTCGACGTTCATCTTTTCCCATTCATTATTCCTTTAAGATAAGAATTACGGCTCTAAAACCGTGTGTTCATAAACTCAACTAAGCCCTTTCAAGCAAGCCTCCCTCTTCTGCCATATCGAGCAAAAGCTTAATGGCCTTCCTGCCATCCTCACCAAAATCAAAAGTAAAATCATTAACATAGAGATCCACATGACTGCGTAGCACATCATCATCCATCTCCCCTGCATACTTTTTCATAAAGGACATTGGAATATCAGGGGCAGACCGCGCCATTTTAAGACTTTTTCTTATTGCTGCTTCTATTGACGCTATCATATCTTCTTCCAGTGTTTTTTTGGCAACTATCGCACCCAGAGGAATAGGACAGCCTGTCTCTTTCTCCCACCAGCCCCCCAGATCCTCAACAAGCACAAGCCCGTAATTTTCAAAGGTAAATCTCCCCTCATGGATAACAACACCGGCATCCACCTCTTTTTTTGCAACAGCAGGCATTATTTCATCAAACCGCATATAAACCTTATTTTTTATTTCGGGTCTGTAGAGAGAAAAAAGAAGATTCGCCGTTGTCAGTTCACCCGGCAGGGCCACACGGACATCCGCTGACTTAAGATCAGAAGCACCAGGGCCTGCCACCACAACAGGACCGCAGCCCCTGCCAAGAGCACCGCCCGCATTTAAAAGTCTGTATTTCCCCCTTACCAAACCATAGGCAAAAAAGGAGACCTTTAAAACATCAGCCGCTTCAGCTGCGGCCATCCTGTTCAGCTCGGAAATATCCTTAAGACAACAGTCAACAAGAGGCGCCCCTTTTATTCTGCCGTTGATCCAGGAATCAAAAACAAAGGTATCATTTGGACAGGTCGAGATCCCCAGGGTCAAAACATTAGACATAGCATTCACCAAAGAAATGAATAGTTTTAAGTAAAACCAAGGTCAAAGGTCAAAGGTTAAAACCTATTACCTGGTTCCTGATTCTTCCATTCCGCACGCCACACTCGTCACTCCGCATTTGATTTATTACGCGATCCGCATTCTTAATTCCCCAATCGATCGCCCTTCACTTCTCACTTTTCACTGCCTACAGCCCCAGCGCATTCAAAAGCGCCTGCTGTGCAGCCTCAGCAGCTTCCTTAAGTCTCCAGTTCTGATAATTACGGTCACCGCATAGATTTGATATACCTCTTATTGCAGTACACGGAATACCCGCCCTGTACGCGATAAGAGCACCTGCTGCTGTTTCCATATCTTCACATACAAGATCATCTTTAAGATCAAAACGTTTTTTCATCTTTTCAGCCTGTACTGCATCTCCGGATACGGCTGAAAGCGACAGAAACACGCCTCTTAAAACCGGTTCAGCGGCAGGATCATCACAGAGATAAATCGTGTTATAGATATCTTCTCCATCCTCTTTTGCATAAAACGGAAGTCCGATATCCTCCAGATCCTGAAAGTAATTTTCAGTTTCAACCCCTGCCGCTGCAAAAACTGCGGATCTTCCGGCTACCGCTTGAGTTAATAGGCTGATATCATTTGAATAGACGCCGCAAACCCCCACATTAAACATATGTTTTGGCTTAAATCTTTCAATTGCCAAAGCGGCTGCAGCAGATGCATTAGCAGGACCGGGACCGCTTTCAATGATGTAAGTATCCTCTCCATTACGGTTTATATTATAGATATTAAAACCAAGCCTTTTCTCCACAAACCTGCATTCGGGTATAGAAATCAAAAATGATATTTCAAGATTTGTTGCTGCCAGAACAATTGTTTTCATTATCTTCCTCAGAGTATTTTTATATTTACATTACTAAACAATTTATATGAAAGCGAGTATTTTTCACCTTTTTTATTTTATATAGCATTTTATCCTTATAATATTCAGTCTATGGTAATGACATTTATACGAAAATTATATATAATGTCTGTCAGGTTAATTCACTGCCAAATAAGAGAGTTTCAAAACCCGAGGGGGGACAATGAGCCCGGACAATACAAATACAAACAATTCTTCCTCACCTACATTTAAAAAAGCACCGGGATCAAAACGGTCAGACACATTAACGCTGATTTCCTTTGCAGCTTTTTAATATTTTACTATTGTTCCGAAAGGCCTTTGTCTGTAGGTACGGCTGTACCCGTATTAACGATAGGATGGCTTTTCGGACTTATGCCTGCATACGTTCTGGCAATATGTATTGCGCTTTTCCCTTTGATATAACTTATTATAATTGTTCATCGAAAGCCTCCTCCTTTGTGATCTTTGAGCGGTTCACATTATTGGAGGTTTTCGTATATTCCCGGAAATGTCAAACTTTGGGAGTTTCCCCGGCAAAGCCGGGGGCTTACCCAATATAGTTAGATCAATATTGAGATTTAAACAGGGTATTAAGGCAGGGATTGGATATCTCCGCCGGCAGGAAATACCTTTTTTGTGAACAGACAAGACGCAAGTTTTTGTTACGCCATGAAATTAAAACATCCTAATTAAAAATGTTAACCCGCAATCACACCTCCGAAAAGCAGAAGTGCAAAGATCCAGAAAAAAAGTTCAAAGATAAAAGACCATAGCGTGGCTGCCGTATCATCTTCCGCAATAAAATAAACATCCGAGACTTCCTTGCCGGCAGAAACGGTTATTTCAACGTAAGCATTGAGATCTGCCTCCTCTGCACTTTCGTCCGGACCGTTATAATATTCTTGAGTCACAGGATTTACAAAGGAATCATTCAAAAATCCATATAATGTCTCTGCATACGGCCCCACTGAGGATCCTCCTGTAAAAGCCGTGTTTATAGGCTCGATAAAAACCTTATAGGTGCCGGGCAGCACATGCATCTCAAATGCTCCGGTTGACTGCCTGTAATAATCAGACACACTGGAAAACTGGTTCATGTCCTCATTTCCGACCATTACGGCCACTACATTGGCCCCCAGAACCGGGCTGTCGTCATTTCGGACAACAGTTCCGGAAATCTTTCCATAAACACTGTCAGCGCCTACCGGATAGAGGAGAGTCAAGGCTGCTTCATCATCTGGATTCAGCTCCGCCACGCTGGTGTCATTGTCCGTCTGAAAAGGAAACATGGTGGGCACATACCGGTCATCAGTCATTATCCCGTTCTGCGCATACCGGGTGTTAACCTGGCAGTGATCGAGCCCCATAAAATGACCCAGCTCATGAACAATGGTGGCCTTAAGCACACCCGGACTACCATCCACATCCGCAAGATTACCGTTTAAGACTACAAAACCTTCCCCGATATAGGAACCCGTACTAAAAGAAGTGAACCCCAGCACACTGTCTTTGCCTCCGAAACCATAAACTGCGTCCATAATTGCGCCGTTATCATCAAAAATGACCGGATTAATGCCATCTCCTTTATTCCAGTAAATTCCATAATTTGAGGCATCAACATCAACCGGAAGATAACCGGCATTTGAAAAATATATGGTTGAGGTAGCCACATCTCCCCATTTTGAAAAACATTCATCCACCAGTGCTGTCGCTTCCAGATTGCTCAAAGGCCCCAGGCTTCCCAGGTCAACCTTATAGGTGATCGGAAAAGAGCTGCTCTCATGAACTACAGGAGCACCATTTAGGGTGGCAAGGGGGCCGCCGGCAAAAGCGGCTGTGCCTAAAAAAGAAACCATCAAAACAACAGTTAAACAAAAAATTATTTTCATATGATTACCGTACTTTATTATATTTGCAGATCTATTTATGGATCAAAGATTCTGTCAGAGAAATAAAAGCATCATAATCAGCCGGGACATCCTCTTTTATTAAAGCGGCTTCATCACCGGACAGAGTCCTCATTTTACTGCTGCCTGTAGCATTTTTAAGAAGGCCCCTGTTCCTGTTCTCATTTATCACCCCTTTTTTACCGTCCGAAAGATCAACCACAGAAAACCGGCCCTGCCCCAGACCCACAGGGCTTGAAAAACCCAGCCGGCTTTCACCCAGCATAAAAAGAATCAGTTTTCCCCCTTTGATAAATGTCGTTACCTGTTTCTGATCCGCAAGCGCCTTTATCACCTTGACCACATGCGTACTTCCCGGATCACCTTTTAAAACCCGGTCCACTCTGAAGGTAAAGACATAGATGTCCTGCCCTATTCCCTTATCAAATTCTATTTTTTTGCTGACACACTCTCCTTCAAAAATAAGCTTTGCGGATCCCGCCATATCTTCAAGATTTACCCGCTTCACCCTCACGGCATGTGCGTTAAGCACAAAAAAAAGTACCAGAAATATAACCGTTATTCCTTTTATAATCTTCATTTTAGCCTCATGGATTATATTTTATTAGCCGTTATTAATTTATACAAGTTTAACATATTCAAGACCTATATTGTTATATTTTCTCCGATTTATTTCTTGACCAATGACGATCTTTCAAATATTTATAGAGTATGGCGCTTACAGACATTATAACATTATTAACCGATTTTGGTATTGAAGACCCCTATGTGGGAATCATGAAGGGAGTTATTCTTTCCATAAATAAAAATATCCGGATCGTTGACATCAGCCACAGCATCCCGCCGCAGGATATTATCAGTGCCGGTTTTACCTTAAACAATTCTTTTTCATATTTTCCGGAAAAAACCATCCACCTTGCGGTTGTTGATCCGGGAGTGGGAAGCAAAAGATCACCCATTCTTATAGAGACGGAAAAATATTTTTTTATCGGCCCGGATAACGGTATTTTCAGCAGTATACTATCCGGCGACAAAGTACAAAAAACAGTAGAACTCACAAACAGCAGCTATTTTCTGAGTGATATCAGCAGCACCTTTCACGGACGGGATATCTTTGCCCCTGCGGCCGCTCACCTTTCTTTGGGTGAAAACCCGGGTGCTTTCGGCCCTCTTACAAAAGACCCGGTGATCCTTCAATTTCCGGAACCCATCATCATAAACACAATTGAGGCAGAAGGTAAAATAATCCATATCGACCGGTTCGGCAACCTGATCACAAATGTCAGTCGGTCTTTCCTCGAACAATCCGGGTTCATAAACAATCTAAACCTTGAAATAAACAATATACCGCTATCCAAAATAGTGACCCATTATGCTGCTGCAGAAAAAGATGAACTTTTTTGTATTTTCGGAAGCAGCAATCTACTTGAGATCTCCATCAAAAACAGCAGCGCTCAAAAAAACACCGGTATAAAAAAGGGAGATAAAGTCATAATATCTAAAAAATCCGGGTAATGGTTAATGATAATAGACAGCTGCTCTTTCGGAACAATCATTGTGAACAGCAAAAGCTACCACAACGACATTATTGTCTTTCCTGAAAAAGTACGCCCTGACTGGAAAAGAATAAAAGGCCATTCTCTGGCGCTTGAAGACATAAAAGAGATCATCGATTACAAACCGGACATATTGATCATCGGGACCGGCGCATACGGGGGAATGACTATTCCTGAACCGACAAAAGATGAATTAATTAAAAGAAAGATAAAACTTATTGAAGAACCGACTCAAAAAGCATGTGAGGTCTTCAACACGAACATTTAAAAAGGGGTGAAAGCCGTGGGGGGCTTTCATATTACCTGCTAAAAGGATGTAAAATGGATCTAACCGGAAAAGTTGCCATCGTTACAGGCGCCAGCAGAGGCATCGGCAAAGCCATTGCCATTGAACTGGCAAAAAAAGGCGCGACAATCGTTGTGGCTGCAAGAACCCAAAAAGAACCTAAGAATATAAAAGGTACCATCCACCAGACAGTAGATGAGATAAAGGCCTTTGGGGGGAATGCCATAGCCATAAAAGCAAAGGTTACCCGTAAAGAACTCGTAGAAGAAATGGTACAAAAAACAATTGGGAACTTTAAGCGGATCGATATTCTGGTTAATAATGCTGCCACAAACAGTCCGGCTTATTTTAAAGATATCGATCAAAACCTCTGGGATACGGTACTGGATACAAACCTGAAAGGCGTGGTTCTATGCACAAAAGCTGTGCTGCCCCATATGTTAAAACAGAACCGGGGTCACATCATAAACATCTCATCAGTGGTCGCGGAAAAAACAGGGCATAAACCCTTCACCGGACTGGCATATGATGTGAGCAAGGCAGCCGTAAACCGTTTCACTCTGGGACTGTCAGAAGAACTTAAAGAATACAATATAGCAGTTAACGCATTAATGCCGGATAATACAGCCACCGAAGGATGGGCCTTCTTAAATCCGGACATTGACCGGTCAGGCTGGGCAAAACCTGAGACCTGGGGAGAGTATACTGCCCTTGTTGCTTCAAAAGATCCTGAATCTTTTACCGGCAACCTGCTGACCGAGGAAAAATTAAAAGCTTTGATGCAAAACAAGCAATGATAAACACAACTCCGCTCATAGACCGTCTCAAGTCTGCTGAGCAACTGCCTTAAAATGTGAAAATCCAAATTTAACCTTACAAAAAATCTTTGCTAAAAACCCAACTTGTTAAGATAACCCTTGTATTCCCTGTCATTTTATATGATGTATTTATGAAAACTTGAAAAATTAGTTTATTCATAATGAAAGAAAAAAATGCAACAAGCCTCCTTTCGTGAGAATCAGAAGCGACGTGGACAAACAGAAGAAAGAATCGGAATTCTAAAGAATAGATTTTTAGGCAATCCTCTTAAGAGTAAGGGGTTTGCCTCTCGACAGATGAGTGTGGCATGGGCGGTGCTGGCACACAATCTGTGGGTAATTGCCAGACTGCCACGGGCTGAGAATCAAAGGCAGTTGCAGGCAACATAACGCACAAAAAAGACGGTGGAATAAAAACCCTCAGGATAGCTGTGTCTGGAATGCGGGTTTTAGGATAAAAAGCAAATGAGCTGCTCAATTTTGATGCAGTCGAACTACTGGCCGCATATCATGGGTGACCTGCCGGTCCATTAATGGCTTAAATATCCAGGATTGGAACAGGCTCTATCTACCTGACATAACATGGGAATTTAAGCTGCTTAGAATAAAAAAGGATTGTCTGAGGGAGTTGATCAGAATGCGCAATTATAAAAAAGGGAGGGATGAACCAACAACAAATCACCCCCGTTTTTTGATCAAAAATAAAAAGGCGGAGATAAAACAACACCCCGCCTTTGGTTTTATATTTTCACAAAACTCAGTTAGCTGCAGTATTCATCCTTAGAATTTTCACGCCGCCTAAACCCTCAGAGGTGGAACTTGCACCTTTACTGGCAGATATATAGAGTTTGCCGTTAAAAACAGCAAACGCCTCAAAGATAACAACATCCGTATCGTCAAAACCATTACCGGTTACCCGAGTCCATGAAATTCCGTCACTTGTTTTCCAGATATGCGCCCCTTCTGTATCCGTTGCATCATATTCAGGAACATAAAGAGATACCGTGCCGACATACATATCGCCACCAAAAGGAAACAGATTTGGCGCAATATTTTTATGTCCCATACCTGAGGTGCTTACCGTATCGTTAAAACCAGGGGGAAGGGTCTCATTGTCTCCCACACTGTAAAACCAGCTGCCATCATCAGCAGATCCGGTGGGACTGTAAAGAATACGCAGTCCGCCCAGTGAATTAATCCCGGCAAACAGCATCCCATTAAAAGATTCAATGGACCATGGCATAAAATTCCCAGTATCCATAGTACAGTCCATCCCATCGCCGAATCCATTTTCATTTGTTCCTTCATCATCTTCATCGATATCAACATCAACAATCAGGTCCCAACCGGTTTCAGTCAGTTTCGCCATGCGGGAACAACCACCGGAAGGACCGGTGGTACCGGTTCCGCCAGCGTAAAGTGTATCGTCAAATACAGCCAGACTGGTAAGACTGCTTGAAACGGGTTTTTGCCCGCCGGGATAAGATGCGGTTCCGGTATGGTAGTTTCCAAAGCTGTTTGCAGGCTGGGTCACAGACCAGCTGTCTCCATCCTCCGTATACCAGACCTGAGCACCATAGTCATAGTTAAGGCCGGTACTGACATAAAGCTTGTTATCAAACAGCTCCATGTCTGTTATGGTTTTGTTCCAGATTTCACCAAATCCGCTTTCATCCGTTCCCATACCAATGGTAAAGGTATCACCTTCTTCAACTTCGCCAAGGGTATATGAATATTTAGGATAGGGATTACTGTATTTTTTACTGTCACAGACTGTGAATTCAGTTTCAGATTCCTGGTCAGCTCCTGTCCCGGCGGTTTCGTTTTGCTGTATGGTCAGTGCATCCGCCGTATTGCTGATAATATAAAACTTCCGGTATATACCTGAGCCCGAAGTGATCTGAAGCGTACCACCTGCCCACTGATCTGCGGTCCAGGTTTGAGAACTGTCCGTGACCACAGCCGTTGTAACACCGTCATCAGCTTCACAGCCTGAAATATCAGTTATGGTACCGGAGCCATCTGTATCTTTTTGGTCTGAGATAACAGCCTCCCAGACAGATCCGTCATAACGCCATATTTCACACCCCGATGAGTTAAGATAATTGCCCTGGAGTCCGGATGAAAAACCGAAATACAGTTTACTGTTAAATACGATCATACGGCCCCAGACATTGTTAAGATGCGTGTTGCCGTAGATACCGTTTGTCTCTCCGTTTGGGAAAAGCACCTGCTCCCACTCAGAACCGTCATAACGCCAGACTTCAGCACCATCCTCTTCGTTACGGGTCATGGCATACAGCGCATTCTTATACTCAGCCATCGCAACAACAGAGAAGTTATCCCTATTGCCGAATCCGTCATCATTGACCTGTTCCCAAACCGATCCGTCATCAGCAGTGAAGAGAGTCGTACAAGAAATCCAGAATAAGCAGCCGATTAAAGTTATGGCTATCGCGAAACAGGTAAATTTTTTCCTGACAGAAATTGTCATTTTATATTCTCCCCTAAAATATATTTTATTAAAAAGATGTTTTTAGATATTCCTTTTTTTTTATACAATATATTTGACATTAGTACAACGCAGTTATTTTTGAGTCTCTTACAAAAAAAGGCAATAGCCATTTCCGGGCCCTGCCTTTCTTTTGCAAATAATAATCTGTATTTTTGAGGACAGACTCAATTATCAATTATTTCCCACACCACAACAATAAGTGCAATGACTATCAGAATATCTAAAATATCCTCATCCAGCAAATCTGATAAAAACCCGAAGATACCAAAAAACTCTTCAATAAAATCTACGATGTCGTCAATAACCCCGCTTCGCTCTGAACCGATCGTCTCAAGCAGCCCTAACAAGCCGGCTATTTTTGCACTGGGATCATCCTCTGCATAAGCCTGCTCAAGATTGTCCATTGCATCCGCTTCCGCAGAATACAGCTCTCCGCGCTGATTTACAATGGAGATTTCAAGCAGTTCCAGAATCCTGCTCACCTGTGAACCGGAATTCTGATTAACTTTGGGCATGGCATCAAACATCATGGCTTTGGCGGATAAGGGAGCAGACAGGAAACAAACAGCCAGCATTATAACTGCGATTTTCTTTTTCATTTTATTCCTCTCTTAAGGTTAGTTGACTTTGTCTAAGCCTATAAAATCATAAGAGTTGTGTCAACAGGAATTGAACCCGCCCCAAGGTGACAATAATGCCCTGATCTTGATGATTTTTAAGAATTATTTATGATTTTCAAGATCGATTTTTTTCAGTTTGTATAACGATAAAAAAGGCAGGGGGTTTTGCCCTGCCTTTTGACTATAAAAATATTTGATTTAATCCTCCGCTGTCTTCATGAAAGATCAATTATTTCACCGTTGCTGTAAAATCAAAAGGCTGAACCCTTCTGCCTCATCCGGGTTGGTCCCGTCCCACTGCAGCGCCCAGTTTGTGTCCCGGGACCCATTGAGGATAATATCCCACATCTCCGCCCATGGCATATTCATGAAGATCCAGAGCTCCCCCTGTACCGCCGTTATTCCAGACATAGAGGCTTCCCTTCCATCCGGCCAGCGCGCTCATGCCGCTGGTCAACTGGCTGCCATGAGAAGTATGGCAATAGGCAATAGGCCCTGGCCTGATCAATCCACTGTGCAGGGATCTCATCTGGGAAAGTGCACCGGCTGTCTACAATAACAGCCTGCTGTGCAAGGACATCAAAAGGTAAAAAAAACAGCAGCTATTGTAAACATGATGTCATCACCAGAATGGCTGCAAACCATGCCGTATCTGAACTTCCTGCAGCATTCCGTTGTTCAGCCAAATATATATTATTCATTTTATTCTCCTTTTCTTAAACAAACATTCAGCCCAACGAGAAGCCCGAATGTTTTTAAGTCATCGGGAAATTGTCTCTTTCACTAAGAACATAATGAATTCCTGATCAATATTCTGTTAAGTGATTTATCCCTTTGATGTGAAAAAAATCACGCGGTTTTATCGAGAATCCGGCTGGAAGAGCTCGAATCGTCTTCCTTTTTTTGGTCTAAAAAAGTGTCGAATGAGCAATATACTGTTTCATAAAAAAACATTATATTGTAATTGCATATAATCATGTTGTCTTTTTCCGGTTCGCCCTTTATTATCCTTCACTCACTGTTTCACGATACAGTTCTTCCAGTGTGCGGAAACCATATTTCGGCACTACAGCATCGTTGGTAAAAGCACCGAGAAGAAACTGAATAAGTGTAAATTTTCGCCTGCTTAAAAAAGGTCTAAGGACTTTTAACAGAACAGTAAACGGCCATACCGGAATCTTTTTTATTTTCGGATCTTTTTCAAGAACCCTGAACGCAAGCTCTGCTGCTTCCTGATAAGAAAAAATCTCAGGGCCGCCGACAGACAATTCTGTTTCAGATGATTTTACAGCATCAACACATACCTTTGCAAGGTCAGCCCCGTGGATCGGGTTTGATCTGTTTTGACCGCTGCCGAGCAGATAGACAGTCCCCTTCCGTGCCTGATCAAGTATTGCACTCATATCAGAGAAAAAAGCCGTGGGCCGCATCACACAGTACTGAAGGCCCGATTGGTGGAGTTCTTTAATAAATTTTTCTTTGATCTTTGTGATTTCCAGATGTTCAAAACCTGAAGTGTTAATGAAAGCCACGTATATAAATTTTTTCACTTTGGCCCGGATTGCTTCCTTCAAAATAGAGCTGTTCCCGCCATAATCGATATCATCAAGCGGGGTTGTTTCTTTGCCGGCTGAACTGGCCACCCCGAGAGCTGATATTATGATATCAATAGTGTCACACAGGCCATGAAGTGTTTCCGGTTTTGTGGCCTCACCCACAAAAACATCATCAACACAATCCTTTACAGGACCAAGTTTACTCACGTTCCGTGCCAGGGCACGCACCCAGTAACCCTGCTGTTTGCATTCCTGTATCAGGTATTTTCCAAGGTATCCTGTTGCGCCCACAATAAGTACCCGCGGCATAACAATTACTCCCTTTCCAGACGCGACTTTTCAATTTCCTCAACCAGCCGTACGCCCAGAGTAAAGGTTTGATCCAGTTTTTCTTTGTACCGTTTTTCATCAACGGTGTGAATATTTCCCACATAAAGCTGTTCAACCACATCGATCTCTTCCACCATAAAGTGGTGAGACATAACCTCAAAACAGGGTTCAGCAATAGGTAAATATTCATCTGCAGCATCACCGGTGGCCATAACCACGGCCTTCTTTTTGAAAGCCTGTTTTACTCGGGCATTGGGAACCGTGCCATGGTCCTCCTTATTTCTAAAATACAGGGGAAATCGCCGTTCAATAAATGCTTTCATAATTGAGGTAACCGTAAAATCAAAAACCGGGCATGCCATGATGTAACCGTCTGCGGCAAGATATTCTTCAAGGATGCCTGCCATATCATCTTCGAAGGGGCAAATGCCGATGGGCAGTTCATGGTTGTTCCACACGCAACTGTAGCAGCCCCGGCAGTGACCAATATTGCATTTAACCAGATTAAACTGCTTAATTTCAGCCCCTTTGCTTTCTGCACCCTTTAATATACTGGCCGTAAACTGTGAGCAGAGTCCTTTTATTCGGGGACTTCCCATAAACCCTAAAATTTTCATTTGTTTCTCCCAAAAAAAGATAGGCTCCAGATTCCGAAAACCGGCTCATAAAAAACCATGGGGACTTCCCAGCTTATATCTATAATAAGATCCGAAACTTTCTTGTTTATGTTTTTTGGAAAGAATATAGAAAAGATATGGGTGAGTCAATCTTTATGATTATAAAGAGTCTGTTAAATAAAGGATTCGATCGGTAAAAAAACAGCTGCAATGGTAAACATGATCACCATCAACAGAATGGCTGCAAACCATGCTGTATCGGAACTTCCTGCCCGTTCCAATATTCAGGCAAAGACTTATCATTCATTTTATTCTACTTTTTTCAAACAAACATTTAACCCGCTGATCCCTGCATGTTTTTGGACTCTTAGGGATTTATCCCTCCCACTAAAAATATAATGGTTTCTTAACCAATATGCTGCTAGATAGTTTATTTTTTTGCTGTGAAAAGAGTCACGTAGTTCGGACACAAAGTAAGTCTAAGGCGGGACTAAAAACTAACAGCTTATAAAAGATAAAAGGGCGGGAACAATCCCGATTTTTCGGAATAGACTTTTCAGCGTGACAGTAAACGGTTTAATCATCTTAATTCCAACACTTTTCATGGTATTTTGTAAAAACCTGTGAAAAAAAATATATTAATTATTTTTTACGTTATGAAAAATAAAAAAAAGGCAGGGCCGAAACCCTGCCTTAAAATTTCAAAATAAAACATTCAACCTTCCGCAACCACCGCTTAGAAATTGTTATTCAGCCGTTGCTGTAAAATCAAAAGGCTGAATTACGGCTTGGGGAATTGTAACAAAATCCCGAACCGGAGCAAAGCTGTAACCCATCTTACTGGGTGCAAAAAGGTATTTGTATCCGCTTCCCAGGCTGTCGAATGAATAGTACCCTTCTGAATTCGTAACGGTTGTATCTATCAATAGATCAGAACCACAGCTGACTCTAATAATATCAACAGTTACACCTTCCTGAACAGCTCCTGAAATTGTTCCATAAACACTAGGCGCTCCCGCTGACAGCAGAACATGACTGGCAAGCATCTCTGTAAGCCGCGCATCATCATTGGGAGGCTGATACATTGCCCAGGTTCCGGTGTATTGGTTCTGAACAGGGATGTTTGGGTCTGGTGATCCTGAAACAGGATTATAACCGAGATGTCCGTATTCGCTGATATCATAGGCAAGCGACGGATCAAGGTCCTCCCGTGCGTCAGTTGTCTGCCGTGGGGGAGGATAAGGCCTGCCGTCTGAACAGCCGCCCATCTCAAAACAGCAGTCTTCTGTACCGCCGGCACCATCATCACACTGGGTATTCACCCAGATTCCCCAGTAGTCAGCAAAGGGATGTCCTACACCCGGATAGGAAACATAATCTTTGGCTCCCCAGTTCATCCAGCTTTTATAACCAATCTCCTTGGCAATCTGGTTTGGTATCTCAACCATATTCAGTACCGAATCTGCAACGATCTGTGGAAAGCAGATCACGATATGTTCAACACCACGATTTTTAAGATATTCCAGGGCATCCCAGTATTTATAGCCCCATTCATCACCGGGCAGTACTCCGTGGGCAGCATAGGTTTCAGGTCCCGCGCTTGATTCATAAAGCCAGGCATGCCCCAAATTTTCTCCGCGCATGTTCCGGGTTCTTTCCTCACCGGAAAACCCTTCTGCGGTTCCATCCTCTTTGATACCCATATAGGCACCTACAATATTATCTGTCTCTATGCCTGGGTGCCGGGCCAGAAGCATGTTTTTTATGTTCTGATTTAAAATTAAGGTATCATCAATCTTCGGGTCGAAATACTGCGCATAATCACCGGTTGCATGGTTCAGGATAAGTATTCCGGTAGAAGCATCTGGCACAGCACTGTTAAAAGAGGCTTCAGCCCCTTCTGTAAGCAGTGAGGCAAGGGTAATATCTGCAGCAATTGGGTTTGGGTTCTCTGCCACCGGAACGCTTGGATCTGTGGTTGGTTCGCCTTTGTCCGTAGTCCATTTCCCCCAATTTCCCACAGGTGCGGTGGGAAGAGACTTTTCCATCAGACTATTAGGGTCATTTATCCAATGAACAGGAATACCTGCCCCGCCGTTCTCCGTTAAAGCCATTTTAAACATAGAGAGAACATCATAGGTCTTAAAAAAGCGCACCCCTGATGTGGTCAGATCAATAGCAATAATTCTGTCAACGCCTGCCGATATAAAACGCTCGGCCGGACCGTCGACATTGTATCTTTCAGAATCACAATCCGCCCAGGGGCCGCCAGCTTCATCCTCACCGCAATAGGTGAGTCCGGATATGGTTTCTGCAGTTTGTCCCGTCATAGGAAAGGGCGCGATATAATCAGGTGCAGTATATAGGAATCGCGGGTAGGCAAAATGCTCGATGTTTTCAGAGTTCATCCACCCCGAATAATCAACAACAAATTCAGTCCCGCCCCAAGTCCGCTGCTGTAATTCCTGGCTTAACTGTGAGACCTGTGAATTGATCGTTGCAGGAAAAGGGTCCACACCACCGATACGCCCATATTCGAAACTGTATTTTCCGATCTCCTTGGGGGCATTTCCTGCACTTAATATGCCACCCCATCCGGCTGAATTAAAAAGGAACCACTTGTGTACGGGGTGATCGGGCCGCACTGCAAAAAGATGCGCAGAAGCATCCCAGAGGTTCTGTGCTGAATATTCTGTAAAGCCACCGTGCTGAATAAATAGAACACCTATTTTTTCCTGTGCAACAGCATTACCCGTTAAAAACAGACATCCCAGAACCAAAAACACAATAATCGCATAACTCTTTAATAATCGCATAATCATTCCCTTCTAAAAAATTATTAATATTGTAGGTTTATGGTATAAATCTTATCATATAACGTCAGATGTAGTCTGACGGACTAACATATTTATCAAAGCATGCTTTTAATGTCAAGATAAATATATTTATTTTTTTCAATTCTTATTAATATTGTTCGATTTCTATCATGGTTATTTTAAATATTTTTTATTAAAACCTAAGCTGAGCGATTTTCAGCCTAAAAAAAAACCCTCAGAGTGAAAGAGTTTTGCTATTATTGAGTTTCCACAAACAGTAACAACAAAACAACTTTTCACTCATAGGGTTAAAGTTATGAA
>Ga0222635_1000333_pt1 | contig 21538 bp, 18 predicted proteins | sample AntAcemetagen139_FD_179809 | JGI IMG/M metagenome (GOLD analysis project Ga0222635, IMG submission 179809) | Saline water microbial communities from Ace Lake, Antarctica - #139 | ecosystem: Environmental > Aquatic > Non-marine Saline and Alkaline > Saline | place: Antarctica: Ace Lake...
TCAGTTCATCATTTTATCAATCATTGCATAAGGTAATTTCTTTCCGTAAACCTGACGAAAGAATTTGATTTATTCTTTTTTGTGCGTCTGGTAAGGCGCAATTATTGATAAAACGCTATTCTATGTATTATAAACCCTTTAAAAAAATACCGGAGCCCGGCAGTCCGGCCTTTTTAAAACGCCATCCTTTTTATCCACAGAAATTGTTAAATGCCTGTGGATAAGAGTGTTAAAAATGGATTAAACCCCCTGAAAATAAAGGTCTTCAACCAAAGTGCTCAATAATGGAGCAGTTAAATAATGTGAAGTTATTACAGCACATTAGAAACATATCTGTATTTTTATCCGGACGGTTAACCGCTATTTTAAAAAAGGTCAAGAGATTTCAACAGGATATTAAAAAAACATGAAAAAACTTCGGGATTTTACACCATATGAGGTAGGATAAACTCATTTAAACCATGGAATTGCACTTTAACATGACTTATGTTATTTCTTATAAATAGAAATAAACGCGAGCAATACCATACAACATAAAAGGGGGTAATATGTAAAAGCTATTATCGGAATCTGTTTACTTTTTTTCTTTTTTTCAAATCAATCTTTTGCGTAGACAGCAGACTACACCCGGTTTGTAGGAAAATGGGATATTGTTATTGATGGGTCTAAAGAGGTCTGGACATTTGCTCCCCTTCTTATAAGTGAATTGGGAATTTTTGGAGAAAATGATAACGGTTCACAGATAATAGTAACCTGGATAGAACAAATTCCTGCATATATGGCCACCAACATCACTTTACAAGCGAGTTATTTTGTGACGTTTGATAATGAAACCAAATTTTCAGGATACAATTATCCAGATGACACCATTTTAATTGTCGGCACCATACCACAAAAAGATGACAACAACAACGGATCGCCAGCCCGTATGATTTTGAAAGAGGATACCGCAAAACTGAAGATTTCAAGAAATTACCGCGACAATGTGCTTTCAAAAACAGCTTCGGGCCAAATGCTTATAAAACTTTATTATAAATTCGCTCCGGATATCTGTAAAATGCTTAAGAACAATCCCGGTCTTTTAAACCCATGCAGACTTTTATTAAACCGGATTTTACCATAGCGGTTTATTAAAAGTCCGGTCTTAACGTACCTGAAAAACAATTTTGATTTGATTCTTGACAAGAACAGCCGGATTCACAAGGAACCCGGCTGTTTGGAAACACTAAATCATGAGCAGCCAAACAAGCATAGGCTGCAAGTAGACCTGTCACCAGCGAAAATAATTTTTGAGGATAGCTCCACACAAACTTATGCTAGCCCTCTGCTCCAACCGGAGCCTTTTTGGCTATTGCCGCGTTGGGACAGACACGGGCACAGGCTCCACACTCAACACAGGTCTCCGGGTTGATCCGGTAGTACCAGTCATATTCTTCTATTGATTCTGTGGGACAGATCTCCCAGCAGGTTCCGCAGATAATACAGTCTTCTGTAATCGTATATTTCATAAAAGCCTCCTTCAGGTGTGCCTAAAGCACATCCCCCTCTGAAATGTTAGGAAAATTCTCCACAATAAGCGGCAGCAAATCATAATGGATAAAGCAGTACATCTCTCCCTTGTCAAGATTCATCAGGGTTCGTGAGGGCGGATCTCCCATATTGTAGGTCATGGCCTTATTCGCGTACACCAGGGGAAAAGAATTGGTACACCATGCTGTTCCGGTCAGGCCCGGAGTCAGCTCACCTGTTTTCCAGGTATAGACCTTGCACAGCCGCATGATCCTGTGCGCATCAGCTACAACCATCACCACATCCGGATCTTCCACATCTTCCAGCGCACCAACGATCTGATATTTATGATGCTTAAAATGATGGGGGATCTGCTGGTTAACCCGGCGCATCACTTCACGGGTCGAATAGGCGCCGTTTTTACCGATAACAGCTCCCATACCGGCATCGAACTCCTCTTTTATCAACTTTTTACTGCCGAGCCCTGAGTAAACAGCACCGCCGCACATAATGTTTTTATTGGTGATATAAAACGGTTTGCGCCCTTCCTCCCACATCTCAGCAACAATTGCACAGTAAAATGAAAAATCGTCACCGTAAAATTCAACATTTTCAGGTATTTCATCACAGAGCTTAAAGGCAATGATTTTTCTCTCATAGCCCTCCATTTCTTTCAGGCGTTCTGCATATTCTTTGTTCTTGCCCATGTCTTTCTCCTTATTCCTGTTTCAAAATTATTATAAATAATTTGATCCTTATAAGGATTCAAGCATCTCATCAATACTTGTTCCCATTACAGCCATCTGTTCATCCATGGATTTTCTTGAAACTTCACTATATCCTTTGTCTTTGGCAAAATCCTCAGAATTTTCAACCACCATCTCGAGAATTCCTTCCGGAATATTTTTCAAAAGTGAGCTGGCATCTTCATTCCACGGCATGGTAAATTGAACTTCCGCAGCACTGTCATCAGAAGTCGCATCCTCTTTTTGATCGTCGTCCATAACCATATTCTTCTTGTCCTGCCAGAAGGGTGAGTGTGCCGGTTTTGTCATCCGCCTTGACCCCTTAACATCAACCTTTACATTTTCAAGGGTAAACGGAAGATAATCTATATATTCAACCGGAATAACCACAAAGACTTCGTCTTTCTTTATCTTGTTATGGATCCTGCCGCCCTGATCACCGCAGGTAACAATAAAGTTCTTTATATGCCATGGCATGGCAAAAATCTCACCGCAAAGAGATTTTCCAAAAGAACCGTAAACATCAATCCCTTCCCGGGCCAGCCGGCAGGTTGCGATCATATTTGCATGCTGCGGGTCACAAACAACAACGATCCAATCAACCGTTACACCTTCCGGGATCTCATCAAGCGGTGCCGCTCCGATAGCCTTAACCATACCGGTCGGCAGAACAGGTGTTGATGCTTTCAGACGGGCAGCCCCATCATAAGTGAAAAAGGATGATGTTGCGGAAAGATATTCCCCTGAAACGATCTCTCTTTTACCCGGCACAATTCCGGCATGATGTACGCCCACCAGACAGTCGTGATGGTCCGCATCAAAATATACTTTTCTTCCTTCATCACGGGCATACCTTACAATACTGCAGGGCACATCCTGTATCGGCTCATATCCTTCTGGTATTTCTTCTCGAAAAAGACTTATTCCAACCGGCCTCCCCCTTGCTTTTCCTCTTTTTATCAACAGATCATACGTTGCCTTTAAATCACTCATTTTAAATCCCCTGTATTAATTCTTCTTTATTTAACTATTTTTTGATCGGAAGCGTGTCGCACCGACCGCACCTTGGTGCGGAGTTCCCGCGAAACAAGCGGTTGAATCGGCACAATTCTGAAATTAATAATAAATACCGGGATGTCCCGCCTTGCAGACGGTGAGCATCAATTACCGAGATACCCCGTGACTTCCTACGAAGTATTAATTATACCTTTTAAAACATAATGGTTCAATACGTAAAATATACGTACTTAATACGTATCTAAAATACGTATTACTGGAGACTCAAAAGATGTGTTCTTAAGTTTGCTTTTTTGGCTTTAAGCCCCAGTTTTTTACGGATATTGTCCCTGTGAGTCGTAATGGTACGGTCTGACAAACGCAGCAGATCAGCAATCTCCTTTGTTGTCCTCCCCTCTTTTATCAGATTTGCGATCTGGATCTCTTTTGGCGTGAGCTTTAAGGTGCCTAAAGACATTGCCCGACCGAAAGGAGAAATAATATCATTAAGATTAGATCTTATCACTTTTAGACTTTCGCGCTGATGAGGATCGAGCCTGCTTTTCATTAGGCTATCTGCATACGGCATAACAAGCTCTTGGACATTAAAGAGCCTCTTTTCTTCCAGCTCTTTTTTGTCTTCTTCTCCTTTTTTTAAAAGGACCCTTCGGGCCGCATTCAGTTCTTCAAGGCTCTTTTTCCTTGCTTCCAGTTCCTGCTCACGAAATTTTAATTCTTTTTCCGCCTGGGTACGTTCATAGATCTCTCTTTTCAGCTGTTCATTCGCCTCACTAAACGCTGCAGTTCTCTGTTCAACCCTTAACTCTAGTTCCCGGTTAAGAACCTTCAGCTTTTCTTCGGCAAGTTTGCGGTCAGTAATATCTGTGATTAACATAAACAACTTTCTGATCCTCAATAATGGCCACACCATCAAGAACATTATCCGCCATTAGCTGAAACAGTCTTCCCTGTTTGTATAACTGTTTTTCAGAAGTCACCTCTTCACCCTGTAATTTATTTTTATTAAAACAGTCTGTGAAAAATAAAAATAGTTTCGCACAATAAAAACCGTTTTAAAAGTTTTTTAATTCTGTATTTGAAAGAACAAAAAATAAAAAAGCCCACCCCGGTATCGTGTGCTTTTGCAGCTTTCGACAAAACAGGAAAAGGCGAAAAACAAATTAATGCTAAAAAGCTGTTACAATTTATACTGCAAAAATATATACAAAAACAAAGTGAACGCATGATAATTTACGCGCTGTCTTTTCGGTTTTCTTCGGAAAACAAAAAGAATCAAACCGTACCTTAAATAAATACAGTTTTTCAACTACCCTTATATAATATGTTTTTTCAAGATAACTTTAATTCAGATCTCACACATTCACTTGACCCCGTGGCTATCTTTGATATAAAAAGGTTATTCAGTGCTACTCAACTTGAGATTTGTGATACAGTTAATCACGCTATCTAATTAAAACATTTAAATTACTTTAAGTACTTTAGACACTTCAAGTACTTTAGTATAATAAACTATGCCCTTAAATACCTACATATCCAACTCCCGGAAAACACTCATAGAAAGACTTGCTGAAAAAACAGCTGCGCCCCTGTCTTCTCCGCTGCTGCCTGAGATATTCATCACCCAGCATAACGGCATGAACCACTGGTTATCTACAAAACTTGCAGAAAAACAGGGTATTTGCTCAAATATCCGTTTTTTGTACCCAAATGCTTTTCTGTACGGTCTACTGAAACAGACAAGGCCCGGACTGCCTGAGAAGTCTCCTTTTGAACCGGACATCCTGACCTGGAAAATAATGGGGATACTCCCTTCATGTTTAAAAAGTGATGGTTTTGAACCGTTAAGAACATATCTTTCTGACCGACCGGATATCAAAGCTTTTCAGATCGCAAAAAGAATCGCTGATGTTTTTGACCAGTACATCATTTTTCGCCCCGCAATGCTTAAAAACTGGGAAAAGGGGGGGCTCTCCCATGAAAAAATAGATGAAAAATGGCAGGCGGGACTCTGGCAGCGGCTTGTTAAAGACACTGGCCCCCTTCACCGTGCCCATCTTGTTGAAAATTTTTATGACCAGCTGGAAAAAGATCCTGAAACAGCCAAAGCCCTTCCAGAAAGAATTGAAATTTTCGGAATATCAGCCCTTCCGCCTTTTCACCTGAATTTCTTTTCCAAACTCTCAGAGCACACAGAAGTTGATCTCTTTCTGCTTAATCCCTGCAGGGAATACTGGGGAGATATCATGTCGCAAAAAGAAGAGTCCCAAATGATCAGAAAAGGAATAGATCCTGAAAAAACCTATATCACCCGCGGTCATCCTCTTCTTTCATCTCTTGGCAGATCAGGCAGAGAGTTCTTTGATATACTTACAGATACAGGATGTAAAGAAGAGATCTTATTTAATGATATTGATAAAAATACCATGCTCTCCTGCCTTCAGTCCCATATCCTGAACCTTGAACAGCAGGACAAAAAGAGCCTTATCAAAAACAGGGACGCTTCAATCCAGGTACATTCCTGTCATAGTCCCATGCGTGAGATAGAAGTTCTCCATGACCGGCTCCTTTTTATGTTTGAACAGGATAAAAACCTGAGACCCCATGATATCATTGTCATGACCCCTGACATAAATACCTATGCGCCGTTTATAAAAGCTGTCTTTGATTCACCTGAAAATGAGAACAAAAAAATACCGTTTTCAATATCAGATGTTTCCCTGCTTTCAGGGAACAGCATCATCAACACCTTTCTTTCGCTGATTGACATCAGCCGGGGACGCTTCGGCATAACAGAGATCGTCCCGATTCTTGAATCACCCGCTGTCCGGAAAAAATTTTCCTTTTCCGAAACAGATCTTTCTCTGATCAAGTCCTGGTTGGAAAAAACACGTATCCGGTGGGGAATAGACAGTGAAAACAAATCAAGTCTGGGACTTCCGCCAACAGATGAGAACACCTGGCAATCAGGCCTTGACCGTCTTCTGCTGGGAGTTGCCATGCCCGGTCAGAACCGTGACCTGTTCCAAGGGATCCTGCCTTTTGATGATATTGAAGGCTCAAGCGCTCAAACGCTCGGAAGATTCATCAAATTCACAGAAGCCCTGTTTTCTCTTTCAAAAACTTTTTCCACCGAAAAGACCCTTAAACAGTGGTCATCTTCACTTCTTAAAATATTAAATACATTTTTTGACCCGGATGATGAGAGCAGACAAAAAATGCGCTCATTAACCGAGGCGATTTTTGAGCTTGAAAACATTCAAACGCTTTCCGGATTGAATAATAATTTAAATCTTGAGATCATAAGAGAACACTTAAAAACACTTCTTAAACAAAAAAGCACGTCCTCCGGCTTTAGGATTGGCAGCGTAACCTTCTGTTCCATGGAATCATCCAGAAGCATCCCGTCCAAAGTCATCTGCCTCATCGGAATGAATGATGGAGCCTTCCCCGGGGTCTCATACGAACCCGGTTTTAACCTTATTCCTGCAAAACCCGAACCCTGCGATCTCTCCTCTAAAAACGAAGAGCGGTACTTTTTTCTTGAAACCCTGATCTGCGCAACAAAAGAACTATACGTCAGTTATGTCGGCCAGCATGTCAGGGACAACAGTATCATCCCGCCGTCAGTCATTGTCAGCGAACTGATGGACTATCTTGAAGAGACCTTTATACACCCTGAAAAAGAACTGCGCAGCCATCTCCTGATAAAGCATCCGCTGCAGCCATTCAGCCCGGATTACTTTTCAAAAAATTCCGACCTGTTCAGTTATTCAAATGAAAACCTGAAATGTGCTAAAGAACTCTCTTCAAAAACAAAGACGGACAATACCTTCATCGAAAGCGCCTTACCGCTTCCGGAAGAAAAGTTTATGACCGTTGACATCAGAGATCTGTCAAACTTTTTCGCAAACCCTTCTAAGTTTCTCTTACAAAACCGGCTTAACCTGTCACTCGAGATCCGTGAAGAATCCCTTGAAGACCGGGAAATCTTTACGCTTAAAGGCCTTGCAAGATATGTGGTTGATCAGACCGTACTGAACGGCCTGTCTGCCGGACTTAGCCGCGAAGACCTGTTTGAAATTACCGGAGCAAGCGGGATGCTTCCCCACGGCACAGTAGGCAAAAGCACATATAAAGCGGCCTTTAACACCGTTGCCGATTTTTTAAGATCTCTTGAAAATTTCACAAAAGGCAAAAAAGTCCTGACTTTCCCAATTGATACCCTTTCAGGTGATTTTAGACTTAAAGGAAGTATAAACAGTCTTTATGAGAACAGACTGGTGAAGTACCGCTGCGCACAGATCAAACCAACGGATATTACGACCCTCTGGTTAGAACACCTTGTGATTAACAAATTAAAGGCAACTGAAAAAAACAGTTCTATTCTAGCCGGGCTTAACAAAGACAGAAATTTTGAAGCATGGGAGTATACCCCTCTTGATAACACAGGGACCGTTTTACAGGATCTTTTAGCACTTTATTATAAAGGCCTTACAAAACCTCTTCCATTCTTTCCAAAAACATCTTTTGCTTATGCAGAAAAAATCTTTAAAGGAAAAGATAAATATACCGCTTTACAGGCCGCACAGAATACCCTAACGGGAAATGATAAAGCCCAGGGAGAGTTGAAAGATCCGTACCTGAAGCTTTGTTTTAAAGACAGCAACTGTCTGAATGAAGAATTTGCAGAAACTGCAATTACCGTGTACGAACCCATACTTCAAAACAGAAATAAATTAAAGCTATAGATAATGTCGGCAAATAAAAACAAACCCAAAATACCTCTTTCCGGCCTTCGCCTCATCGAAGCAAGCGCCGGCACAGGAAAGACCCATACCATAACAGAGCTGTTTCTCCGGCTGATCCTTGAAAAAGAATTAACAGTGAACCAGATACTTGTGGTTACTTATACAGAAGCTGCCACCGAAGAACTTAGAGACAGGATCAGAACACGGCTTAGGGATAAAAAAAATGAAATAAGTACAATTGACCGTTCTGATAAAACCCGAAAACATTTAGTGCTGCTGCAGCAGGCGCTGATCAACTTTGATGAAGCTGCTATATTTACCATTCACGGATTTTGTTTCCGGGTTCTAAAAGAACAGGCTTTTGAAAGCAATTCACTTTTTGATACCGAACTGATCACCAATCAGGACCATCTTCTCCAGGAAACAGTTGATGATTTCTGGCGCAGAAATTTCTACAGTACATCGCCTTCTTTTGCTGAATATGCCCTGCACGCCAAATACTCGACTGAAGATTTTTGTAAACTTATTTCAAGACATCTTCAAAACCCTCTTTTAAAGGTAATCCCCGACACTCAAGAAACTGAAAACGAAGCACGGGAAAAAGCTTTTAACCGGGCATATCATGAAGCCGCCGGCTGCTGGAACAAAACCGGGGAAGAAGTAGAAAAAATACTCCTGTCTACCGACAGTCTTAAGCTAAATATCTACAAGAAGGAAAACATCCTAAAATGGCTGACTGAATTAGATATTTTCTTTTCAGGCAAAACCCCTTCAGTTATCCTTCCCGAAAAACTTCCAAAACTGCAGCCCTCCGAGCTGAAGCAGGGCACAAAAAAGGGGGGAGAGACTCCTGAACATTCATTTTTTGAGTTTTGTGGAAAACTGATAGAAACAAAAGAATTGCTGACCTCATGTTTTGACCGCAGGCTCCGATCTCTAAAAAAAGACCTTTTAAAAAGTGCCGGAGATTCCCTGAAACAAAAAAAAGCGCTGCACAATGTGCTATACTTTGACGATCTTCTTCTGAATGTTTACAGCACCCTTTGCAGCATCAGCGGAAACCTTTTCGCAGGCAGTATCCGAAAAAAATACAGTGCCGCCTTAATTGACGAATTCCAGGACACCGATCCTATACAGTATAAAATATTCAGTAAGCTCTTCATCCATAAAGACTCCTGCCTGTTTTTGATCGGTGATCCCAAACAGGCCATCTACAGCTTTAGAAACGCAGATCTGTTCGCCTATCTTAAGGCAGCTGAAAAAGCCGGGAAGCCTTTTACCCTTGATACCAACTGGCGGTCAGAGCCCGAGCTCATAAAGGCGGTTAATTCTCTTTTCTCTTCACACAAAAACCCCTTTTTGTTCCAAAAGATAGGCTTTAAAAATGTCAGCCCCTCTCCCGGCATTAAAAACGCACTTAAAATAAACACCCCTGCAGAACCGCCTTTCCAACTCTGGTTCGTACCCACAGAGAAAGAACCGGGATCACAATCATCGATAAAAAAACCGCAGCTGCGGGAAAACATCTCTAACGCAATAACGGGAGAGATCTCAAGGCTTCTTTCCCTGTCCGAATCAGGGAAAGCATGCCTTAATGACAAACCCGTTACACCGGAAGACATTGCTGTCCTGGTCCGCACACACAAACAGGCTAATCTGGTACAGGAAAGCCTGAAAAAGCATTTTATCCCTTCCATCCTTCACAGCACCGGTAATATCTTTGCAGCAGATGATGCAGCACAGATGCTTTATATTCTTGAGGCTGTTGCAATCCCGGGTGATGAAAGAAAAGTAAAGGCAGCCCTTGCCACCTGTATTCTTGGCATAACCGGAGAACAGCTTGTCAGCACAGACGGTAATGCGTCTTTTCTTGAAACTGAAATGACTGCTTTTCAGAGATACCATGATCTCTGGAACTCCCAAGGCTTCCTGCCGATGTTTCAGCAGCTGCTTATAGAAAAAAGTGTAAAACCGCGGCTGATCACACTTGCTGACGGCGAAAGAAAACTGACCAACATCCTGCATCTTAAAGAACTGATCCATGACTGCCTCTCACAGGAAAACCTGGGAATGTCAGCAGCCGTCAAATGGTTTTCAGAACAGGTCCACGCAGATGACCATCACCAGGAAGAAGAGCAGCTCAGGCTTGAGACGGACAGGGATGCGGTAAGAATCGTTACCATCCACAAAAGCAAGGGCCTTGAATACCCCATTGTTTTCTGTCCTTTTTTGTGGGACGGACAAAGTAAAAACAATAAAGAACCGGCTGTATTTCATGATTCTCAAAAAGACCTTACCCTCGACCTTGGCTCTGACCGCATAGAAGAAAACAGAAAGATATCAGAACAGGAAGAGCTTTCTGAAAACATGCGGCTCCTTTATGTTGCGCTCACCCGGGCAAAGAACCGGTGTTATCTTGTGTGGGGAGGTTTTAAAGAGGCCGGCACATCACCCCTGGCATATCTTTTCCATAACCGGAACTGCACAGATCCTGGAAAAGCGGTCCAGACCACAAAAAGCCTGTTTAAATCACTGGGTGATGAGGATATTTTAAAGACCTTAAAATCCTATGAAGACCTTTCAGAAAAGACCATACAAGTAAGCCCCATTCCGCGGGCAAAAGATGATCTTAAAGGATATTCCGCCGCTGAAAAGAAAGGTGCGCTTGGGGTACGCCCTTTTAATGAATCCGTAAGCCGGGAAATCTTCTTCACCAGTTTTTCATCCATCATATCAGGACGGCACCATGAATCCGACCTGCCTGAAGCTGATGAGTTTTTTCATGACACAAAAGAGGAAAGCATCAAAGACGACCTTTCTATCTTCAACTTTCCAGCCGGAGCTGTTCCAGGCACAATGCTCCATGAAGTGCTTGAACATCTTGATTTTACTGCAACAGATGAAACCAATATCAACCGGCTGATCCGTGATAAATTCATTCATTACGGATTTGAAGAAAAATGGGTTCCCACCGTAAGAAATATGATTAAGAATCTTCTTGATGTGCCTCTTGACCCGGAAGACAAAGAATTCTGCCTTTCACAGATCAAAAACAATGACCGTTTAAACGAACTGGGATTTTATTTCCCTTTAAAGAATTTATCAAAACAGACCCTGGGCACTCTGTTCAGTAAAACCGCACAGACTCCTGTTTTAAAAGGTTTTGCAGGTGAAATTGAAAAGCTCAACTTCCCGTCCTTAAACGGATTCATTAAAGGATTTATTGATCTTATTTTTACCTATAAAGGGAAATTCTATATCGTTGACTGGAAATCAAACCTTATCGGAAAAAACATTAACCACTACAAAGCGGAAAACCTTATTCCGATCATGCAGAATGACTACTATATTCTCCAGTACCACCTGTATACCCTGGCACTGCATAAATATCTTAAAAACAGGTTACCGGATTATTCTTATGAAAAATATTTCGGCGGCATTTTTTATATCTTTCTTCGGGGAATAGACAAAACAAAAGACCCGGACTACGGAATATTCAGAGACCGGCCGCAAGAAGACCTTATTCTTGAAATGGATAAGGAACTTACAGAATAATGAAAGAATTTAACATAAAAACATTTCAAAAGCTTAGCCCTGATTTCTTTTCAGAAATAGATATATGTTTTGCCGACTTCATCCAAAGGATATCTGAAAAAGAAGATCCGCTGCTGTTTATGACCCTTGCTTTTTTAAGCCGGGAAACTGCAGCCGGGCACATCTGCCTTGATCTTTCAGAATATGCGGAAAAACCGGTAACAGACAAAGATAAAGGTGTTTCCTTTCCGGCTTTTTCTGAGTGGCAAAATAAACTTGAGGCCGTTTCTGTAATTGGAAATCCCGGAGAGTTTAAGCCCGTTATCCTTGACAGGAAGGGCAGACTTTATCTCTACCGCTACTGGCAGTACGAAACCAGTCTTGCCAAAGAGTTGACCGGGCGCGCTAAAAAAACACGCGGTCTTCCTGACAAAAAGTTTATCCGCGAAAAGATCAGGCTCTTATTCCCCGGATCAGAGGACAAGGGTCCTGACATGCAGAGAGCTGCAGCCATAACCGCTCTGTTGAAAAACCTCTGCATTATCTGCGGCGGACCCGGCACCGGAAAAACAACCACCGTTGCAAAGATCCTGGCACTGATGATCGAAAACAGTCAAAAAGAGCTGAGAATCGCACTTGCAGCACCCACCGGAAAAGCAGCTGACAGACTTCAGAAATCCATCTCCTCTTCAAAAACAGAGCTCCCCTGTTCTAAAGAGGTCATATCCTGCATTCCTGAAACAGCATCAACCCTTCACCGCTTACTCGGCACCATATCAAACTCATCATCTTTTCACCATAACAAAGACAACTTTCTCCCCTATGATATTATCGTAATTGATGAAGCATCAATGATCGACCTTCCCCTGCTTTCAAAAACACTTTCAGCTTCATCTGCAGAAACCCGGATCATCCTGATCGGAGACAAAGATCAGCTTGCCTCAGTAGAATCAGGAGCAGCACTGGGTGATATCTGCACGGACAAAGCTGTCAATGGCTTCTCTTCCGATCTTTCCGGACTTTTTCAGGAAACAGCCGGCATTAAAATTCTTCCTTCACCAACAGAAACCGGGGTTCCTGCCCTGTCCGAATGCATTGTGGAATTAAATAAAAATTACCGTTTTAAAAGTAAAAGCGGTATCTTCAAACTCAGCACAGCAATAAACAGCGGAAACATCAGTGAGACTTTAACTGCCTTAAAAGAGCCCGATACTAATGTCTCACATATACAGACCTCTTTTCAGGCCCATATTAAAACTCATCTGCCGGCAATCATTAAGGACAACTTTGTTCCTTTTATTACTGCACCTTCAGCTGAACAGGCATTATCGATCCTTGACCGGTTCAGAATATTGTGCGCTTTACGGAAAGGCCCTTTCGGCACAAAAGGAATAAATATGGTTATCGAAAAATGGCTGATGAAAATGAATCTTATTGATCCATCATCTGAATTTTATAACGGCCGCCCTGTTATGGTAACCCAAAATGATTACACGCTTAAACTGTTTAACGGTGATACGGGTATTATCTTTAAAGATCCTGACAAAAAGAATGCGGTAAAAGCATTCTTTCCGGGAACGGACAATACCCTCAGATCATTTCACCCGGCAATCCTTCCTGCTCATGAAACTGTTTTTGCGATGACCATTCATAAGAGTCAGGGCTCGGAATTTGATAATGTTATGCTTGTACTCCCGGAAGATGAATCACCCGTTCTTACCCGGGAGCTCATCTATACTGCGGTTACCCGTGCGAAGAAAACTTTCCGGATCATCGGAACAGAGAAAATAATAAATTATGCCATATCAAGAAAAATCGAAAGAAGGTCCGGACTCAAAGACCTTTTGTTAGGAAAGTAAAAAATAAAATTTAACCGTTTCCCTTCAGCTCTTTTCCAGGGAAAATAATTCCATCCAAAAAACAATTATGTCAATTTATGAACAGCTTCCGCAGTTCTTTGATGTACAGGACGTACATCCGGATGATGATGAGGTCTGAGAAGAACCTGTTCCTGAACTTTTAAAACTGCAGGCTGACATCAGCTTACCCACATCCGAAGATCCACACTCTGGGCAACCTATTGAATTATCTTTAGAAGTTACTATCTCTTCAAACTCTTTTCCGCAGGAGCTGCACTTAAATTCATATATCGGCATATCTTTTCCTTTTTAACTTAAAAATTTTTAATTTTGGCCTGAAACTTGTATTAAATATTGCCATAGAGAAAGAAGACCAGAGAAGAGGTCATCATGGCTTCCATTCATGCAAAAAGATGTGCCGTAAAAGACCGGCTCCAGCATCACCTGCTCAATTGGATTGTGGTTTTCCGTTACAGGAGGGTACATCACCGCATCTCTAAAAAAGCAACCCTAAAGTATCTCAGCAGTCTGGAAAATATTTTAAAAACATTAAATATAATCGCCTAGACACCCGGGATTTTAGCGGCAGCACAGACCGCTTCATAAACTTCTTTCAGAGGAATTTTTCTTTTAAGTGCAACTTTTTTACACTCTTCAAATTCCGGCACGATCCGGTCGCCCTTTTCTTCTTCAAAGATCTTTACTTTCAGCATCCCAAATTTTGTTTTTAGTTTTCCCTCTCTCCGTTTAAGAATATCCCTTTCCACAGGATAAGAACGCACCCCGGAGGTTGTCGATTCGCTAAAAATAATATGGGTAAGTTTATTTCGGTTTTTTTCATCACAGATCACTTTAAGCAGAATCCCGGGCCTGTTCTTTTTCATATACACCGGGACCATTAAAACATCCAGCGCACCGGCTTCAAACAGCCGGTCCATAAGAAAGCCTGACCACTCGGGATTCACATCATCCATATTTGTTTCAAGCACCTGCACACAGTCCTGCTCTGTTTTTTTATCCTTTTCTCCCAGTATCAGCCTCAAAAGATTTGGGACATTTTCAAGAGCTCTTGACCCCGCACCGAAACCTGTTTTTATTATCTTCATATGAGGCATCGGTTTAAACGCTTTGACAAAACCGGTTAAAATCGCCGCGCCCGTAGGTGTAACAAGCTCAGATCTTATATCAGAAGAATATACCGGAACCCCTTTTAATATCTCAAGAGTCGCAGGTGCCGGAACAGGTATGGTACCATGCAGACACTTCACAAAACCGCTGCCGAGGGGAACCGCTGAAGCACATATTTCTTCAACCCCCAGAAAATCAACCCCTGCAGCACTTCCCACAATATCAACGATTGAATCTATGGCGCCCACCTCATGAAAATGTACCTCAGAAATTTTTCTGTTGTGGATCTTTGCTTCTGCTTTTGCGACCCGAAAGAAAATATCAAGACTTTTATCTTTAACACTTTTTTTAAGCCGGCTCTTATTTATTATTTTTTCAATATCTGAATAGGTCCGGTGGTGATGATGCCCTTTTTTTTCATGAAGGTCCTTTACCATGACCCTTCGCCCTGAGATCCCCATTCGCACAGCTCGAGAAAAAGAAATAGAATAATCCTTAACACCAAGTTTGGAAAGCTCCTCCTTCAGATATTTTCGAGGGACACCCAGGTCAATAAGCGCACCCAAAAACATGTCGCCGCTTATCCCTGAAAAACAGTCAATATATAAACATTTCATAATTCGCTTTCATCTTTTCAAAATGGGGTTATATCATGGGTAAAAAACACCTCACCGCCCGCTGCGCTCAAGTCACCTGCCTTCGTGAAACTTCGGCGAGGCAGGCAGAGTACGCAGAGAAAGGCAGGGTGTTAAAAGCTAAAAAACAACAGTTGGAAGTTTTGGTTTTTTCACTCGACTCCTTGAACCCTTGAGTCCTTGAATCCTTAGTATCTAAAACCGCATCTACCACTGCAAAGCAAATAATAATGAGCACCTTACTGCATCACTTCTTTCAGATATAACACCTGAAGCTCGTTTTTCAAAACTTTTTGTGCCGCATTTCGGGGAAGCGCTTTCACAAAAAAGATCTCCCGCGGACGCTTAAAATCCGCAAGCCGGTCTTTACAATAACTCCGGATAGACTCTTCACTTAAGATCCCCTCACCGTCTGATACGATTACCGCCACTATTTTCTCACCCCACTTCTCATCAGGAACACCGATCACAGAAACATCAGAAACTCGCGGACAGGAAATAATAACATTTTCTATCTCAGCCGGATAAACATTTATTCCGCCGCTTATGATTACATCCTTCTTCCTTCCTTCGATATAAAGAAACCCGTCTTCATCTACTCTGCCCATGTCTCCGGTATGAAGCCATCCGTTTTTAAGCGTTTCCCCGCTTGCTTCAGGATCTTCATAATATCCTTTCATTATATTTAGACCGCGGCAGAGTATTTCGCCAACCCCGTCCATAGAATCTATCTTTATTTCCACACTGTCCATCGGCTTTCCAACACTACCTGTCTTTTCCATGAAATCAGAAGGACCCAGTATTGTGATACCGGGTGATGCTTCGGTAGCACCGTACAGATCATGAAATAACGCACAGGGAAAAAGCGTTTTAAGCTCTTTTTTTGCAGCAGGCAGCATAACCGAAGCCCCGGTGACAGCCCGCTTTACACTTTTGGTATCATAGGCTGTCTTTTTTAATACCTCTGCCATCATATGATACAAAGTCGGTGCCTGGGTAATAGAGGTAACTTTTTCTCTATCAATAATTTTAAGCGCAGTTTCAGCCTCAAATTTTCTGCAAAGGATAAATGTCACACCATTGTAAACATAAGTAAAGATCCTGCCAAGCGTTGAACAGTGAAAAAGAGGAGTCGGCGCAAGTTCTATATCTTCACAGGACAGATTGTATGCGGAAGAATAATTTTTTGTATTTGCGATCTGGCTGCCATGGGTCAGCACCACTCCTTTTGGACTTGCGGTCGTGCCTGCCGTATAGATAATAAAAGACTCGTCTTCCCCGCTGATGTCATAAGAACCGGAACAACTTTCAGCTGCACCCAAAAGAGATTCATATGAAATACTTTTTTCACCCCTGTATGCACCAATAAAAACATAATCGGTTATTGATGAAAGATAAAAAGGTGCTTTTTCTTTAATCTCACTATCATAAAAAAGAAGTGAAACATCCGCATGCACAACCTGTTTTTTTATCTCCTCTTTTGTAAGCCTTATATTTAAAGGCACCCCGACCGCACCCAGCTTCATTAAAGCAAAAATGATCTCAACATATTCCACAGAATTATAAAGAAGGATTCCGACCTTCATTTCTTTCTTTATCCCAAGTTTAAGAAGTGAAGATGCAAGCCTTTCCGCCCTTTCTTTTAACTGCAAAAACGTAATTCTCCTCTCTTCACAGATAAGCGCTGTCTTATCCGGATATTTTTCTGCAGAATTTTCAAGAAAACTAAAAAGATTCATAAAAATCAGTCAGTTGTAAGTTGATAGTTGTCCGTAGTTAAAATCTTCAGAACAAAAAAGCAGCGGTCTATTATTAGCGGTTTAAATAATTCTATAAACATTCAAAATTCCGCACTCCGCATTTTGCTTAAGCCTGTTTCCTATTAACTATTTACGACAAACCGCATTTATATATTTTCCCGACAAAGAAAGATACCCCTCCCCTTCCTCCTTTTTCCCCCTCTTAATACAGCCGTTTCCGTAAACCGAACATTTTTTCTTAAGTTCAAGAAGCGCTGATTCATACTGGCTTTCACTTAATTTACCGCTTTCAAGAGATTTAACGATTGCCTTTATCCTTAAGCAGTCAAGCGCCTCAATTGTCCGTGACTGCTGATCCGCATGACCGCCCTGTTTCACAATAAGCTTTTCCCTGACCAGACAGATCGGGTAGAAGGGAGCGATCCGAAGCCACAGGTCATAATCCTCACAGGCAAGCATGGTCTCATCAAAGAGACCCACCTTTTCAATAACCTCCCGGTGGATCATGACCGAAGAAGGACTCACAATACACATAGGCAGACACTGCTCATATATCCATCCGGAATGCATCTCATGTTTTTTCCTGGGGTTGACCCTTTTTCCGTTTCTTATCCAAATCTCTTCAGTCTGACATATCTTTATATCAGGGTTATCTTTTATGAACTGCACCTGCTTTTCCAGCTTGTCCGGTTTCCAGGAGTCATCTGAATCAAGAAAAGCGAGCCACTCCCCTTTTGCAGCCTTAATCCCCCGGTTCCTGGCAGCACTGGGGCCTTTATTGGCTTTTTTAATGACCTTTATTTTTTTGCCGTAAGACAATAAAAGAGCGGGAGTGTCATCTGTTGAGCCATCATCCACAACGATCAGCTCAAAATCCCTGCAAGTCTGGGACAGCACCGAATCAATGGCTTCTTTTAGAAAAGAGGCCCGGTTATAGGTGGGAATCACAACACTTATAAAATCTTTTTTCATAGCTACAACCTGTATATTTTTATAATAGTCATAAGTATAACAAAAACACATAAGATCAAAAAGGGAAAGTAACGGATGCAAAAGGATAAAAGAAGAACAGCTTATAATAAAAGCAATATACCGAAGCACAAGAATCTCTGCTTCCGGCACAATAACCTGAAATGAGGCAGGTCGTTCCGTATCTAAAATACCGAATTTTTAGTTTTTGTTCAAGATTAAAGCATAATGATTTTATAGCTTAACAGAAAAGGTCTTCAAAGGCCTGGCTACTGTTGTTTCCATATATTTTATTTCAGCTGGTTAGTCCTGCCTCACCTGAACCAGACAACTGCCTTAAAATAATATTTTCCATTTACAATTTATTAATTGCGCTATTCTACTTTTTCATTAAACCGATGATAAATCTTCTTCGTCAAGCATTCCTTAACGTCCTGTTTAAATTCGGTGTCCCCCATTATTTTTTCAAATATTTCCTGATTTACATCCATTCTGTCAATCAACGTCTGAATAAAAACTTCTGCAAACGCATATTTGAAATTTTCGATTGGGTTATTTTCAGCCCTTACTTTCAGATCTTCGTTTTCATAAAGTGCCGGCTCTATCTGTTCAAGATACAAACGATCGGCCTCATAAAGTCTGCATTAAATTTATTATTCAGCAGTTTGATAATATTTGACAACGTATCCTTTTCTTCTTTTGGTCTACTGTTTCCTGCGGTTCTTCCTGCAATGCTTTAAAGCGGTCAACAGCCGGATCGATATACACATATAGTTTTGCCTGGTCTTTAATTGAAACATTGCCGGGTTTGTAAAACACTTTTGAAAATGCATCAACTTCAGACTGACAATACACTTGCGCTTTATCCGTATTACCCTTTAAATCATACAGGTGGTTCGGATCAGTGGTTTCCGTCATTGTCGTCAGCTCATAATAGGGCTGAAATGAATCAATAATCGTCTGACGATCATTGGCAAAATCAAGCACGAAGGTATCTTCTTTGCCGGAGCAGATCCTGTTTAAACGCGACAAGGTCTGAACAGCCCTTACACCTGATAATTTCTTATCCACATACATGGTATGCAAAAGAGGATGGTGGAACTGGGCAAAGACAACCAGCCTTGAATATTTACTCAGGTGCAGTCTGAGCAAAATAGACAGCCAGCATTTTTGGGATTTAATGGACAGCCTCCCTGTGGATGCGATTGAAAAGATTGAAAACGAATTACTCAAAAAAGTCTTTGATATCTATAAACCGGAAAGTGATACTTTGTTTTTTGACACCACCAATTTTTTTACTTATATCAACACCACTAATACTCGTTGCACTGTTGCTCAACGGGGAAAAAACAAACAAAAAAGATATGATCTCCGGCAGGTTGGACTGGCTATGGTAGTTACGCGTCAAGACTTAATCCCACTGCTGCATCTCACTTATCAAGGTAATATGAATGATACAAAGGTTTTTACAGAGATTATTGACAAGTTTCATGATTGTGATCTTGATGGTGCTGAAATACAAGTTTATCGAGACAAACGAGTCATATGGGAAACGAAAGAACCGTGATTGTTTTTATTTCCGAACGATTAAAGGCAGGACAAATTCGGGGAGTTTATCAGGCTGGACATACCATAAAATCAAAGTTCATTATTTTATATGCGTAATGGGGTATTTATTGTCTGCAAGTTTGTTGCGACAGGTCAGGGAGAAAACCAAATTTAAAGGCTATCTTGACTCTCTTTTGAATATATTATCTAACATACGCCTGGCAACCTTACTGGAGGAATCTAATACAAGGAGCAGGGTTAAAGCGGTGTATAAACTGGAAGAAATGAGTAAAGAAGAAAAATCTATTTTACAGGCACTTGAAATTGAGGATTTACACAATAATCGCCCCAAACTCAAAGGGGTTGGTGTATACAAATGATTTACACCAAAACTAACGTAATTTTGAAGGGTTAAGGCGTATTAGGCCTTGATGTATAATAAACTCACGCTAGGACGAGAATCGAACTCGCGGACAAACCTGGGATGGCATGCCGTAAACAGATTTTATGAAACGTGTGGTTAAGTATGTGTAAGACTAAGGTTTTAAAACATTAAATAATGATGAGAGAAAGCGTCTATATCAAAGGTCAAACGTAGACCTGACCTCTTTCCCCCACTGTTTTTCCGCTATAACCTGACAAATCCTTAATCCAGGTTGTCAGTGTATCAGCGCTAGCAACCTTTGTGAAGCGATTGCTTGGGCCGAGTCTTATTTCTCATCCATAGCGCGCAGACGTTGACCTTCGATTCTAGCAATCTCGCTCATGAGCACATAGCCCAGTCGGTGTTGCTTCTTCATAAGATCGGTAAGTGCGGCATTATTCAACTCGACCAGACGGGTGTCTTTAAAAATAACCACGTCCGCACTGGCCGGAAGCTTATCAAGGAACTCAACCTCGCCGACAAGGGATTGCCCAGAGAGTGTGACCACAGGTTTCCCGTTTACCCTAACTTCAACGTGCCCCTCAAGAACGATGAACATACTGTCCAGGGGCTTCCCCTGCTCAATAATGCGCTCATCATGTTTGGCCTGTCTCAAAGTTACCACAGATTCCAGTGAGGCTCTCTCCTTGTCAGTTAGTCCTGCAAACAGTTTGACCTGACCCAGCGCCTTGGATAGCGCCGATGCATTTGCCTTGTCTGTAGCAAACGAATTGGTCCCAAAAGTTCCGAACACCACTACAGCCACAATAACGGCCAAAAACAAACGTGTTACCATTCTAACAATCATACTTTTATCTCCTTTCAGTTAACAATTTTGTACATTTCCGATATTGACCTGACGGCCCGCATAAGTTGCCGCTGACCTGTCACCGTTAAAAACAGACCGGCTTAAAAAGTAAGCGCACTCCCACACATAATAAACAGCCGTTGCTCGGTGGTCAAGCCTTAATGCAAGGGTTAATACGATGGTTCTGCCTTTTAGAGATTTTGATTTTCAGCTACTCTATATTACTGTACAGATGATTCAAGGTTGTGCTGTATAAACCTGTTAATACTTTCACCACCCTGGGTTGCCTTGATAGCAAGTTTTTTATGCAGGTCAGGGCTAATTCTGAGGGCAATTTTCCCTGAACAATTTCTGTTTGCAGTTGCTTTAGGAAGAGGCATACCTTCTGTTTTAAAGAGTTTCATTGTATCTTCAACAACCTTGCACAATTCTGTAAAAACCTTTTTCTGGTCTTTGCCATGCACACCACCGACAAAAAGACCGGGTCAAACGTAGCCCTGATAATCATATAAAGGTTACCATCCATTAAAACATCTATAATGATAGTTGCAAGAAAAACATTAACTATCAGAAAGGAGCAAACGGATGGAACACATAGTCGAAATTGATCTACATTCAAACAATGGGTATTACGCAATAGTTGATCCAGCTGGTAAGCGGGTATTTGGAAAACGCATACCAAATGAAATGCCTAGGGTCTTATCAAGTCTTGAACCTTTTAAAAAAACTATAACCTAAGCTGAGCGATTTTCAGCCTAAAAAAAAACCCTCAGAGTGAAAGAGTTTTGCTATTATTGAGTTTCCACAAACAGTAACAACAAAACAACTTTTCACTCATAGGGTTAAAGTTATG
>Ga0222635_1000349_pt1 | contig 20829 bp, 16 predicted proteins | sample AntAcemetagen139_FD_179809 | JGI IMG/M metagenome (GOLD analysis project Ga0222635, IMG submission 179809) | Saline water microbial communities from Ace Lake, Antarctica - #139 | ecosystem: Environmental > Aquatic > Non-marine Saline and Alkaline > Saline | place: Antarctica: Ace Lake...
TATTTCCAAAACAACTTAGAAATGGTTTCAAAACTTCCCCTCAGGCCCAATTCCTGTGTTGGACCGAGGGATTCAATACTCGAAATATTACATATATTCCTGCGCTTTAATCCCTCGGGCCGCCTTGACTTTGAACCTGATTGAAGGTTTTGAAACCACTTCTATGCATGTGGCAAAATTGACGTTGTTGAAATGATGTGACCGCCAGCTATAACTCGCAAAAAGTTAATGCGGGTTTTATACAACATTTGGTGTTGATAGATCAAACCGAATAGTTTATGCATCTTTTTGAATTCACCATGGTCAAAGGAGATGATGTAGATAACATGGACTTTACAAGAACACTGTCTTTAAGAAACACTCGATTTACTGAATTTTTGATCCGTAAGAATGCTCTCGACCCGGGCGGTTTTAACGGATGGGTCTTTTGTCCCGGGATGCTGTTTAATTCAACAGACAAATGGTGGGGAGATCAGGGGAAGCGTGATAAGCCCCATGAGGGCTTGGATTTATGCCTGTACAAGGATCGGGAGGACAAGATTCTTCGTCTGGGTGAAAAGGCAAAGGTCCCCGTAATATATGACGGCATAGTTGTTGGGATTGTCGATGATTTTCTTGGAAAATCGGTGATCATAGAACATTTGTTTTCCGACTATGATAACAATAGGTTATGTAGCATTTACGGTCATACAATCCCGGAAGACACTCTTTGCGTCGGCAAAATCGTCAAGCAGGGGGATGTCATTGCAACCTTGGCGGACTCGAACACGTCCAAAACAGGCATCTTTCCCCATTTGCACATCTCACTCGGGTGGACATCCAAAGAAATCTCATATGACAGCCTGGATTGGGAAAACATCGGCGATCCAAATACGGTGACGTTGTTGGATCCCCTGCAGGTTATTGATTAGCATTAACTGGGTGTGAATCACGGCTGTTGGCAATATGAAAATTCATGTTCGTCCGCGCTACGCATTTAGCTTTGGGGAAAAGGTGTCAGGTTTCAGGTGTCAGGGTCGAGAAACTTGAAGAGCTGAAACCTGAAACCTGAACACTGACACCTTACGATTGAACTCAATAACCAACAATCTTGATTTGCACCCGCATTAACTCATATTGGGTCGTGAAAAATACGAAACGCAAGTTAACAGATCCAAAAGTGGAGGCATTGTGGAAAAACTAAAAGGTTATCAGAAGAAATATCTGAAGGGTCTTGTCCACGGCATGAAACCGGTGGTTTTTGTGGGCCAGAATGGACTTTCCCCTACGGTAACCCGGGCGGTTCATGAGTCGTTGGAAAAACATGAGCTTATTAAGGTAAAATTTGGTGATTTCAAGGAAAAAAGCCAGAAAAAAGAGATGGCCGCCGTCATTGAAAAAGAAACCGCATCCGAGTTGGTGGGGATGATTGGTCATATTGCAATTTTTTATCGTCAGCAGAAAGATCCCGAAAAAAGAAAGATCCAAGTTCCAAAGCGGAAACCGGGTTAAATTATAAATTTCTATTTTATCTGATATATGATAAGAGCCTGTTTTGCTCGTAATTGCTCCCGGTGCCCTTGCTCATATGATCGCAAGAGGTATGGAGCGAAGGAAAATATTTAATGACAAAGATCGGAATACAACATTACCATGCCTACGGAAACCGTTGATACCATAATTATCGGAGGCGGCCTCAGCGGTATATATGCCGCCTATCTGCTGTCCCAAAGAAATAAATCTTTTGTTCTTCTTGAAGCCCGTGAGCGTATGGGCGGCAGGATTTTAAGCCGCGAACATCACGGGCTTTTTTGCGATCTCGGCCCCTCCTGGTACTGGCCCGAGGTTAACCCGAAAATGGCGTACCTTATTCAAGCTTTGGGACTCAAGGGGTATCGCCAGTTTGAAGAGGGTATGGGCCGTTATCAAATCCCCGATGGCGCCGTGCATACGGTCAGGGGGTACCCCATGCAACCCTCCTGCTGGCGGCTTTCCGGCGGCATGACGGCACTGATCACAAAACTCTGTGAGAATATTCCTGAAGACGCCATCAGGCTCAATCACCCGGTCTGTACCATCGAAAAAAAGTCCGCCGGTGTTCTGGTCAGCATCGGCGAACTGGAGAGAGAGCCCTGGACCCGGTTCAGTACCGGCAAGGTAATCCTGGCCCTGCCGCCGCGCCTTGCCGCCGCTACCATTCTCTTTACTCCCGACCTGTCTCATAATTTGACTCAGGCGATGCTGAGAATGGGGACGTGGATGGCGGGTCATGCGAAATTCTGCGCCCTTTACCAAGAACCTTTCTGGCGGCAAACAGGCCTGTCGGGCTATGGTTTCAGCGAGCGCGGTCCCATGGGCGAGATCCATGATGGTTCCAACAACGGCCAGGGCCCCTACGGACTGACCGGCTTTCTCGGCATTCCCGCGGTGCAACGCAACCATCAACAACGTATCACCGAGGCGATTCTATCGCAACTTGCAATCATTTTCGGCAAACCCGCGGCGCTACCAACGGCCGTCTTCTACCAGGATTGGGCTTGCGAACGATTTACCGCTACCCAGTTCGACCAGCCGCCCATGTACCAACACCCTCTCTATCACCCTCCGGCAGGGAAAACCTCCATTTGGGACGGTACCATCCATTTTGCCGGCACGGAAACCGCCGACCAACACGGCGGTTATCTCGAAGGCGCCCTGACCGCCGCCGAACGGGCGGTAATGAACCACTAAGGGGGGATATAGTGAAACAGGATAGGGGATAACATCCGGATCATTTGCGCACGCAAGGCTCTACGCTATGAGGTAAAATAATATGAAGGAGAAATATGATTTTAGTAAAGGCAAACGTGGTGCCGAACTTCCTTCCTCCGGGAAGCGCCGAGCCGATTTTTTGGTTCTCACTTCCCGGCGCCTCGGTTTTTAAGTTTGACGGGAATGATTGTCAATTTAGATCATTTTAGCGAAACTCTATTTCATGAAATCGAGAACCTAAAATCCAACTACTTTAATTCTCATCCAGAATATCTCCAAGTTTCCGATAGTTCATCTTTTCTTAAAATACAATCTGTCGCGCAAGATTAAAATTTTCTTGACACCACAGTGGTTTTCCTTCAAAATTGTTAAAACTTATAATTGATGGAAAACCCCCATTAACTTGCTGCCAAGAAATACGCTTTGGTTTTCCTTCAAAACATGAAAGCGAGCCGAATGATGGAAAACAGTTTGTTTTTCAAAAAGATGACAGATAACCAAAGGCGGGTGTTCATTGACACGGTGCAGCTCTATGAAGTTTTTCTGGATGCCCACAAAAAATCCCTTTCTTACGCCGGCGGTATGCATTGGAAAAAATCCAAGGGCCGGGAATATTTATTCAGATCCAGAGATCGCTACGGCTATGGAAAGAGTTTGGGGGTACGATCTGCGGAAACCGAGAAAATATTAGATGAATTTCGGAAAGCCAAAAAAAGTTTCAAGGAACGGATGTCCGTTTTAAAAGAACGGTTAAAAGAGCAGGCAAGATTTTGCAAGGCGGCAATGATCCAGCGGGTGCCCAGGATTGTCACCAATATTTTAAGGGTGTTGGTTCAGCAAAATCTACTAGGGAAAAATATCGTTGTCGTGGGTACGAATGCGTTATATGCGTATGAAGCGGCCGCAGGCATTTTTTTTGACCGTCCGATTATGGAGACCAAAGATATGGATATTCTATGGGATATCCGGCCGAAACTTACGCTGCTGGCTGATGATAAAACAGAACCCGGAGGCTTGCTGACGCTTCTCAGAAAAACGGATCGCTCCTTTGAACTTTCCAGTTCTCAACGATTTCGGGCGGTGAACCGGCATGGATATATAGTTGACTTGATAAAAGCTGAGCCGAAAAGGGTGATGACTATAGAACCACGGCGAATGGGTGGGCCGGGAGATTTGGAGGCCATTGAAATTAGGAACTTGCACTGGTTGCTTAATTCTCCGAAATTTTCTCAAGTTGTGATAGGAGACGATGGCTATCCTTCTGAAATGGCGGTACCTGACCCCCGCGCTTTTGCGCTGCATAAATTCTGGTTAAGTGGTCAAACTGACCGGGAACCAATAAAAAAACAACGGGACAGGGATCAGGCAATGGGTGTGGCCCGACTGGTCATTCAACACTTACCGCAGTATGCTTTCAAAAGATCAGATCTCAAAATGTTTCCAAAACAAGTCGTTAAAGAAGCCCAACAGCAAATGTCAGAAATAGAAGGATTCCCTGGTTTTGAAATCGAATATCATTGATTTGCCCGAGCTGCGGGAACAAACCCATGTGTTTAAAGACCGAACCCATGCCGGTCAAATTTTGGCGAAGATGCTTGCGGCCCATGACACGCAGGCCGGGATCATTTTAGCCATACCGGCCGGCGGTGTACCGGTGGGCGTGGTCATGGCTGAAACAACAGGGCTTGATTTTGACGTGGCCGTGGTCAGCAAGATCACCTTGCCCTGGAATACCGAAGCCGGCTACGGGGCGGTGGCGTTTGACGGCACGGTTAAACTGAATGAAGATATGCTGCTGCGCGTAAACCTGACCGCCGAAGAGGTTGAACAAGGAATCCAAAAAACCACGGCCAAAGTTGTGCGCCGGGTGACAAAACTACGGGGCGCACAACCCTTGCCGGACCTCGGGAATCGATCCGCAATTCTGGTGGATGACGGACTGGCTTCGGGATTTACCATGCGGGTGGCGGTGGCAGCATTGCGCAATGCCGGGGCCGACCGGATTGTTGTGGCCGTCCCCACCGGTCATCGCCATTCCGCGGAAATGATCGCACGTGAGGTTGAAGCGCTCTATTGTGCCAATATCCGAGGCGGCTTGAGTTATGCCGTGGCCAGCGCCTACCGGCACTGGTCGGATGTTGCCGAAGAAGACGTGGTAAAAATTCTGGAACAATTCAAACCAAAAGACCTTTGATTTGCCGAGGGAAAAACACGAAATAAACAAAGCCCGAAATTTTAATATGTTATTTTTCGTGTTTCCGTGATTTTTTTTATTTGGCCTTTACGAACATTTGAGAGGATAAAAATATGGAATGTAAAATCGATCAGAATATTAAATCATGTAATTGCAGTTATGAACCGTGTTCACGCAAGGGGACTTGTTGTGATTGTATAAGCTACCATCTAAGAGCCCGTGAACTTCCGGCCTGCTGTTTTCCGGATGATGCAGAACGAACTTACGACCGCTCTTTTGAGCATTTCGCCCGTCTGGTCGCTAATAAAATAATATAACCCCCCTATTTTCTTCATCCCAACTACCCGGATTGCTCAGCCCGGTGGAGTGCAATAGGTATATGCTTCGAAAACTGTACAAAGTCCCGGTCGGTCGTGTATATTGAAAATTTGTCTCTGACAGCCAAAGCGCAAATCAAAAAATCGGTATTTGATCCTTGTATCCCTTGTGAACGGCATAGATTGAAAAATTTTGCAGCGGTGACATATTGTTTGCGCTCGATTGAGGTTAAAGAATTCCCACAAAATTCCGAATTATATTCTCTATAATATCATTGTTTTGTAAAATTTTATAAAAAATGCTATAAGGTAATAAAGTTGCTTTTAGAAATAGGCTGAATTTTAACCGTATTTCACATTTCAATAGTAAACAACGCTACAAATCAGACAAGGAGAGCCAATGAAGCATATTGATAATATACAGCTTACTTCAAAGCAGCTTCAAGCTCTGAGTGAAATTAAGCGAAGGCTGCTGGAGAAGTTCGATATCAAAGCTTTCATATTGTACGGCTCAGTTGCACGTGGTCAGGCGGATGAGGAATCAGATGTGGATTTGCTTATCGTGACTTCGAAACCTCTGATTCGCTTTAAACGCCATGAGATCACCAATGTAGTATTCGAAGTGAATCTTCAGTTCGATACGACTTTCAGCACATTGGTTGTTGATCTGAAATCATGGGAGACCGGTATCATTTCCGTCTTGCCTGTACGGGATGAAATCATTCGTGATGGTATTCGGGTATGATCACTAAAGAACAACGTACAGAAATGGTTCGCTATTGGTGGCTCAAGGCTCAGGATAGCTTATCTTCTGCTCGACGGGAGTTCGAGGCCGGTTGTACGATCAGATCTTCGAGGATCGGCAAGAGGGTGATTACGTCGTTTTTGTCTCCTTTGAACAGGAGTATGTTCTGTTCCAATTAGCTCAGTGCTCTGAGTTTTTGGATGAATTGGGTAAGCTGTTGTCATCCTTAGATGAATACAAGTAAGAGGCAGAACAAGGGTGCCAAGCTGAGGCACAACCATACGATGATGAAGCAATCCAAACCAAGAGACCTTTGAACCGCAATACTGATCACCATTTATAAATAATTATATTATTAATATATTATGGTATACGTTAATACCGAACCGTAATTGACGAATCGTTAATAACGCATTACTTATGGTATAGGTCCTTCATCTTCCATAAAAGCATCCTTGGATTCTCTTGTCAAAAAAGGAATACTCTATAAAACCATCGAGGGAAAGTATCAATTTTCAGATACTTTCATGCCATGCTGGATAGATTATATTGGGGATAAGAAGCAAGGCTGGTAAAAAAATGGGATAAACCGGCAAGTATGTTCTTAAGCAGCCAACTGACTTCCGCCCTCTGTCCCCTGTCATCCGACTTCCGACATCTGCTCTCTGATCCCTGACTTCTGATTTCTGACTTCTGACCTCCGACTTCCGACCTCTGGCCCTTTTCCCTCTTCCCTCATCCATCGTCCTTCGTCCAGCCTCCAACTTCCGACCTCCGACCTCTGCTCTCAGACCTCTGACATCTGGTCCTTCGCCCTCTGTTCCCTTATCCTAATTTTCCTTAACATATCTGAGCCTCAGGCGTAGTAAACTAAATAGTTTCCATCCAGAAATGGCCCTTTTCCGCAATCTCTGCGCCCCGTAGCTCCGGGAGATGGTACTGGGGTGGTTGATTAAAAACAAAAAGCCTACGGCAAAGAGACAAAAAATTGAATTGTGTGACCGACCTGAGTTTCATAAGAGCGTTAGGCACGTTCTGCACGATGTTCCGGAAGTCCCATGAACAGATGAAAAATAGGCAAAAGTGGTCAAAACACCTTGATATCGTATAATAATTTACACTAATCAATGATCAAGGTTTTGACCCCATTCATTAGAGTGTTCCTGTTTTAAGCTATTCGGTAATAAACTTATAATTTTATGGACGCCCCGGAAGTCCATCCCTTATTAAAAAACTTTGCGTCCATCAGAACCATTTGACATCACCCTGCTTTTCCTTTAGATACATATCTATACCTATTCATCCAGATAAAATCAGATTCTCTTTAATCAACACGCAAGGTGTCAAAGCATGGAAGACCGGTGGCTCTCTGTCCATGAAATAGCGGAATATCTTGGCATCAAACGCGACACCGCCTACAAGTGTATAGGCAAAAAGCACATGCCTGCCCACAAGGTCCTTTGCCTCTGGAAATTCAAAAAGGAAGAAATCGATGAGTGGGTCAAAAGCGGCAGCGTCGGGAAGACTGCTGGCCATTGAAGAAGAGAAAATTGCACGCTGATGGAGTTATAATCCTATGAAAACAGTCAAAGATGCATGCGAACTGCAGTCGAATGCGTTGTCGATTAAGCTCAGCGATCAGATTGAGCAACTTGACGAGTTGATAACCGCAGAGGGGGATGGCAAGACGTTTTTGGAGAAAACCTACATCACCCAAGGTATGCAGGACCTCATCAGTGAAGGGCTTGCTCGTTTGGCCGGCGCCTCTTCCCAGGCTGTTTTTCATCTGAAACAGGCCATGGGTGGTGGTAAAACCCATCTTCTGGTCGGCTTTGGTCTGCTTGCCAAGCATCCGGAACTTCGGAAGACCTACTGTGGAGGGATTCCACAGGCATCCGCTTTCGCGAGTGCCGACGTTGCCGCCTTCAGCGGCCGTAACAATCCTGATCATTTTCTCTGGGGCGAGATTGCGGGCCAGCTTGGCAAAGGGGATCAATTCAGTCCATTCTGGACCAGCGGTCCCAAGGCGCCGGATGAGAAAGAATGGCTCAAACTTTTTGATGGTGATCAGCCTGTTCTCGTCCTGCTTGATGAAATGCCCCCCTATTTCCACTATCTTGACACCCAAAAGGTGGGAAACGGAACGGTGGCCGACATCGCAACCCGCGCCTTTGCCAACTTGCTGACAGCCGCAGGCAAAAAGAATAATGTATGCGTGGTTGTCTCAGATCTTTCGGCAGCCTATGATACCGGGGCGAAACTCATCCACCGCGCCCTTGAAGATGCGCGCTCCGAACTGGGCCGTCAGGAGCGCAGCATCACGCCGGTGGACCTTGCAGCAAATGAGATATATGACATTCTGCGCAAGCGTCTGTTTAAGTCGCTTCCTGATAAGGCAGAGATCGAGGACATTGCGGCAGTCTTTGGCCGCAAGTTGGAAGAGGCCGCCAAATCAAAGACCGCCAATCGTAGCGCCGAGGCGGTTGCCGACGAGATAGAGGCGACTTACCCCTTTCACCCACGACTCAAGAATGTCATTGCGCTTTTTAAGGAAAATGAGCAGTTCAAGCAGACCCGGGGTCTCATCGAGTTGGTGTCGCGACTCCTCAGATCTGTCTGGGAACGGCAGGCCAATGATGTCTTTCTCGTCGGCCCCCAGCATTTCGATCTGTCAATTGCCCAGGTCCGTGATAAGCTGACCGAGATTTCCGGTATGCGGGACGTGATTGCCAAGGATCTCTGGGATGCGCAGCAATCCGCCCATGCCCAGATCATTGATCTTGCTGCCGGCAAGGAAACCGCTACTCAGATCGGGGCGTTGCTTCTATCTGCCAGCCTGTCAACAGCGGTCAACGCGGTCAAGGGGCTTACCCGGGAAGAAATGGTCGAGTGCCTGGTTTCACCGCTGCGCGAGCCGTCCGACTTCCTCGCAGCTTTTGATGAGCTTGAAAAAATTGCCTGGTATATCCACCATACACCGGAAGGTCGTTACTATTTCGACCGGCAGGAGAACCTTACCAAGCTTCTGCAAGGCCTGGCCCATGATGCCCCGCAGAACCAGGTCGACGATTTGATCCGCCATCGCCTGCGGGACATGTTCGAGGCCTCCCGCAAGACTTGTTACGAAGATGTTCTGCCACTCCCCAGGCTGGAGGAGGTGGCTGACCGGGTACGCCGCGGTCGTATGCTGCTGGTGGTTAGCCCGGATTCAAAGATCCCGCCTGAGGAGGTCCGGAAATTTTTCGAAGGCCTGAGCCAGAAGAACAATCTCTGTGTTCTCACCGGTGATAAGACAGCCATGGGCAGTGTTGAAAAAGCAGCGCGCCAGTTTTTTGCCGCCAGGAAGGCAGACGGCCGTATCCCCACGGGGCACCCGCAGCGGGAGGATCTGGAACGAAAACAGCAGGGTTATGAGCAGGACTTCAACTCCACCATCCTCAACCTTTTCGACAAGGTGCTTTTTCCGATTAAGCGTTCCGGTAAACCGTGCCAACTTGCCTCAAAGGCACTGGACATGACCCGCGATGCAACCAAGCCTTTCAACGGTGAGGAGCAGATTGAAAAAACCCTGACTGCCAACCCGTTGAAGCTCTATCTTGACGTGGAAAAAGAGCTCGACGCCATCCGTGACAAGGCCCAGGATCTGCTTTGGCCGGAAAACATAGACGAGGCACGCTGGTCCGATGTTGTCGATTGCTATTCCGAACAGGCCGGCATGTACTGGTTGCCGCCCAAAGGACTGGACACCCTCAAGTCCATTGCCTGCAACCGTGGGTTGTGGGAGGATCTTGGCAACGGCTACGTCACCAAGAAGCCTAAAAAAAAACGTACCTCCGTGCAGATCATTGCCGAGTCCGGTTCTGACGACGCAGGCCGGGTCCGGTTGCATATCAATCCGCAGAACGCCGGTCCGGCACCCCGCATCTATCTCGCCGAAGACAGACCGGTCAGCGAGGCGAGCACCCAGCTCAAAGACCAGGTTCTCAACACCTCGGCATTGCGGGTGAACTTTTTGGTCTGCGATCCATCCTGCCAGTACGAAACCGGCGCTCCGGTAACCTGGACCAACAAACTCGTCCTCCGCAACAAGCTTTCGGAAAATGACGGCATACGCAGTATTGAACTCTTTGTTGCTCCCAAAGGAGAGATTCGCTATACCCTTGATGGCAGCGAACCGCGTGACGGCACGGTCTACGAAGATCCAATTGCCATTGGTGACGGCGAAATCCTGCTGCGTGCCTTTGCCGAGGCGGAAAAGCTCGAAGCCAAGGCGGAATTCCGTTTTCAGGCCAAGGGCAAGAAGGGTGTTCAAGTTGACGAGGTGAAGCCCGGCCGCCTTGTCTCTCGTACCGGTCGCAAGCTTGATTCACGGAGCAAGACCTTTGAGGGATTGAAACAGGCTACCGAAAAATCCGTCAGCTTCGAGGGAATTGTGTTGACCGTTGGTCAGGGAAACCGGATGATCGCCGTCAATGTAGGGGAAATCCAGGTGGATGCGGAATTTATCGAGGCACTTCTTTCTAAAGTATTAGAGAAGTTCACCACCGACACCCCTGTAACCATGACCTTCCGCAAGGCGCATTTTGCCTCAGGCCATGACCTCATGGATTTTGCCGGCAAACTCGGCATGGAGCTGCAGGCTGAGGATGTCGAGCAGTGAGACTCTCGCAAAGACGCAAAGGTGTAAAGAAAGATGAACAAAAAAGAAAAAACTTCATACCTTCGCGTCTTGGCGACAGTAAAACCATCGACTTCGGCGCTCCGGATAGTTTTGGCGCCCACCTGTTTCGTGTCCTGATTCCGACTGCGAGAAAAGATTCGGTGGTTATTGTCGAAGACTATGGATACCGGGGCGAAGAGGGCGGCGTACCTCGCGAGGAGGAACGGGTTTTGCTCAAGCGTCCGGTCTGGTCGGCCATCGCCGACCCTGCTCGCCGCGAGTTTAACGTCCGGCTCAAGGCGGCCAGGGTACCCGTGGGCCGTTGGCATACCGGAACCACCTTGGTGGATAGATTGTTGGGTAAGGAACTATGTGTGCTGGCCTGGGCTGCGGAAACCGCAAACACCGAGCAGTTCCCGATCATCTGCAGTAAATGGGCGGCTCTGCGCCCCGAGGAGCGTTGGTGGCTCTTTGCCATGACCGTGGCCGAGGCCGGCCTGCCGATGGACACCCGGCGCGGCTGGCGGCGCGCTTTGTTTCACGCCCTTTCCGACGGTGAAAAACCGGCACCTGGAAGGAAACGCCGGCCCCGGCAAAAAGATTTGTTTGAGTTGCCCTTGTTCAAGGATTTGAAATGAGTGAAGCGATAATCCCATTTTCCCTCAAGAATGCACCCGCTCTGATAGAACGGCTGTTGCCGGTGCAGAAGCTTTCGGCTGAGGCCTACAAGGAGCAGATGGCAGGCAGTGGGAAGACGCTCACCGCCCTCGGATCCTATTGGAAGGGGCGGAAGCCACTCATTTTGAACAAAGCTTGCATCCTCGGCTGCCTGTTGCCGGCCACTGATGACCCCGCACGTGATCTCGCCATATTCGAGAAGTTGATGGCCATGGATGACGAGTCTTTTGTTGCCCGTTGGAAACGACGACCAAAACCAAAGGAGATCCTGAGTACACTATCCATTGCGCGTATCGCTGATTATTTTACTACCAATCCGGAAGATGTGCTGCCAGCATCCGCACCGGTGGATTGGTCAAATCCCGATTACAATGGAGTGAACGTTACATGGCGTGAGGATTTGACTGAATTGGAGCGGCGCCGTCTGGAGGTGCAGATGTTGCCCAAGGCACCCTATCGTGAACAGGTAACAACTGCGAAGCGACCGGAAGAGGTCATGGATACCGTACACGATCATATCTGGGACACGGTCAACGACCATCTGGGTACAAACGCACATTCGTTTCCCGAGCTGGTTGAGCAGCTTGGCATTATGCGCTTCGGTCATCGGCCACGGTTTGCCGATACTTTCTGTGGTTCAGGTCAGATTCCATTCGAGGCTGCTCGGCTTGGCTGTGATGTATATGCGTCCGATCTCAACCCGGTTGCATGCATGCTTACTTGGGGTGCCTTAAATATCATCGGCGGTTCACCTGAAAGCCGTGAAAAACTAACTAAGGATCAACAGAACTTGGCAAGCCGAGTACAGGCTGAGATTGACAAACTTGCTGTTGAAGATGATGGTAACGGTTGGAAGGCCAAGGTGTTTCTCTATTGTGTAGAGGTGCGCTGTCCTCAGAGCGGTTGGATGGTGCCACTTTTACCGAGTTTTGTGATCAGCAAACCAAGAACAGGTGAAAAGATTAATGTTATCGCCGAATTGCTCCCTGATTCAAAACAAAAACGGTATAATATTGTTATTCGTTCCGGTGTGACAGACAACGAACTAATGGCGGCAATGCAAGGGACAGTCCGTACCGATGGACGCGGTCAGGATCCTTATGTGATTCACACTGTTGAAGGAACCGAATACCGCACAAAAATTTCTACACTAAGAGGTGACTACAGGAAAAACGACGGTACCAATGGCAACCGTTTACGCATGTGGGAAAAGCACGAGTTCAAACCACTTCCAGACGATATTTTTCAGGAGCGGCTATACTGTGTCCAGTGGATGTGTCAAAAAAAGAAAGCCAATGGTAAAGAATATGAATTTCGAACAGTTACACTTGAAGACCTCAAGCGAGAGCATATTGTCGAAGAATTTGTTGGAAAGCATTTTGTTGAGTGGCAGACCAAGGGCTGGATACCGGATATGCGCATTGAACCAGGTTATAACACCGATCAGCCGATTCGTGAGCGCGGCTGGACTCATTGGCATCACCTATTTAACCCCCGTCAGTTGTTAGTGGCAGGGCTGGTGAATCGGTATAACGATGCAATGCTAAAATTTGGTATAGGGCGAGTTTTAAATGCCAATTCACGACTTAGTCGATGGGACAATGTCAGCGGTGGTGGCGGATGTGTACAGGCTGTATTCGACAATCAGGCATTGAATACGCTTTTCAACTATGGATGCAGATCTTTTGCCAATGCTTCAGGTCTGTTGACGAAGACAATAAAGCATTTTCCTTTATTAGCCGCTCAGAAGGAATATAAGATTGACTCTGTTACTGCCGATCACATACAGGCATTGAATGACGTTTACGTCACCGACCCGCCTTACGGTGATGCAGTGAAGTTCGAGGAGATTCTCGATTTCTTCATCGCCTGGCTTCGCAAAAACCCGCCCCCCGAGTTCGCTGACTGGGTGTGGGACAGCCGCCGTTCGCTGGCCATCAAGGGGGAGGGCGAGGATTTCCGCCGGGGCATGGTGGCGGCATACAAACGGATGACCGAGTGCATGCCGGACAACGGCATCCAGGTCATCATGTTCACCCACCAGTCCGGCGCCATCTGGGCTGACATGGCTAATATTGTCTGGGCCTCCGGCCTGCGGGTTACCGCGGCCTGGTACGTGGTCACCGAGACCGACAGTGCACTTCGTACCGGCAGTTATGTCAAAGGCACGGTGTTGCTGGTGCTGCGGAAAAGACAGGGCACCTTAAAGACCACCCGCGATGATCTGGCCTGGGAGATTCAGGAGGAGGTTGAAGCACAGATAAATGCCCTGACCGGCCTCAATCAGGAGGCAAAGGGGCTTTACCGTGACGAAAACGTTTTTGAGGACGCCGACATCCAGATGGCGGGCTACGCGGCGGCCCTGCGGGTGCTTACTCGCTACGCCATCATCGACGGCCGGGATATGACCACCGAGGCAATCCGGCCGCGGGTCAAGGGCGAGCCCACCTTTGTGGACGGACTTATTGCTTTTGCCGTGGACACCGCCAACCAGTGCCTCGTGCCCCGGGGCATCCCCAAGGGCCACTGGGACAAACTGAGCGGCGCGGAACGATTCTACCTCAAGATGCTCGATCTGGAAGCCCGGGGCGCCAAGACCCTGGATAACTATCAGAACTTTGCCAAAGCCTTCAAGGTGCGCGATTTTCAGGCCTTCATGGCCAGCCGGAGAGCGAACAACGCCCGGCTGAAGAGCGCGGTGGAATTCGGCCGGGTCGAGATGGGCGAAAGCTCGGAGCTGTACCAGTCCGTACTGCGAGCCGTGCTCTATGCCGTCATGGAACTTGCCAAAGACATGGACGGCGATGAAGTACAGGCCCATCTGACCATGAATATTCCCAACTATTACGGGGATATGACCCAGCGTGAGATGGCCGTGGAGCTGGCAGACTACCTGGCCGGACGCCTCGAAGAATTGCGGCCGGAAGAGGCCAGCGCTGCAAGGGTGCTCAGGGAACTGGTCAAAAGCCAGCGATTGGGATAAGTGAGGATTGCATGACAACACCATCGGCCCAGCCGAAAATTTACCATATCACCCATGTCGACAATCTTGCCTCCATTGTGGCTGCCGGTTGCATCGAAGCGGATGGGCGGCGGGTTGAGCAGGGTGGTGGCCAGACATCAATCGGTATGACCGAAATCAAACGGCGACGGTTGTACGAGATAGCGGTTGCGTGCCATCCGAACACTATGGTTGGAGAGTATGTGCCATTCTATTTTTGTCCCCGCTCAATCATGCTTTATATTCTTCACATGGGCAATCATCCTGATCTGATCCATTATCGCGATGGGCAGGAGCCTGTTCTGCATCTGCAGGTGGATATGGAAGCAGCCATTAACTGGGCGGATCAACACAGGGTACGCTGGGCTTTCTCTGACCGAAATGCCGGCAGTTACTATACTGATTTCTATAATAGCCGAAATGAGTTGGACAAAATAGACTGGACGGCGGTCACATCGACCGATTTTCGTGATCCGTTGGTCAAGGAAGGTAAGCAGGCTGAGTTCTTGATCCACGACACCTGCCCCTGGCATCTGGTGGAAAAAATTGGCGTCTTGAATGAGAGGATACGTAATCAAGTTAACGCCATCATCCGGAATGTCCAGCATAAACCGGTCGTGACAATCGAAAGAATATGGTATTATTAACCGTATAAGGAGGCACTCATGATTGAATTAACACAAGGTGACATATTATGCGCAAATGCCGAGGCGCTGGTGAACACCGTGAACTGTGTCGGGGTCATGGGTCGGGGGATTGCCCTCCAGTTCAAGAAGCTTTTCCCCGAAAATTTCAAGCGTTATAAGGCGGTATGCGACAAGAAGGAACTGCAGCCGGGTAAGCTGTTCATCTATGATCTCAATCAACTCTACAATCCACGGTATGTGATCAATTTTCCAACCAAACGCCACTGGAAAGGCAAGAGCCGGATGGAGGACATCGAGGCTGGACTCCAGACACTGGTTGCAGAGGTGCGCAAAAGAAACATCCATTCCATTGCCATTCCCCCCCTTGGTTGTGGCCTTGGCGGCTTGCGCTGGGAGGATGTCCGGGCCAGAATTGAAGAGGCCTTTCAGGACCTGACTGATGTGCAGGTTCTCCTCTATGAACCTAAAGGGGCGCCTCCTGCAGAAAAAATGGTCCATTCCAAGAAGGCACCGGGCTTGACTGTCGGGCGGGCCGCGCTGCTCGTTTTGATGCGCCGTTATCTTGCGGCGGTCATGGATCCTTATGTGACGCTTCTGGAGATCCACAAATTGATGTATTTTATGCAGGAGGCGGGAGAGGGATTGAAACTTAAGTACAACAAGGGTGTCTATGGACCGTATGCCCAGAACTTGCGCCATGTGTTGACCCTTATGGAAGGGCATTTCATTAGCGGGTATGGCGATGCGGAGGACAATCCGGAACGGGAGATCAATCTGCTTCCCGAGATTCTTCCACAAGCGGAGAGTTTTCTTGAAGATCATCCTTCCACCCGGAACCATTTTCAAAGGGTTGTCGATCTCATTTCCGGCTTTGAAACACCATTCGGCATGGAACTTCTGTCTACTGTCCACTGGGTCGCAACCCGTGAAGACGCCAAGACAGCAGCCCAGGCGGTCAGTAAAGCCTATAGTTGGAATGACCGCAAACGAATGTTTCAGGAAAAGCATATCAGACTCGCCTGGGACATCCTTGAGCGTAAAGGATGGCTACAGGATCATCAGACGGTATGACCGCTATCAACCGCTTCTCATCGCGCCGCCAGAGGCTCGACCATGCTTTTCTCGCTGATCGGCTTCGGGGGGCAAAGTCCTATAAGCGTATCGCCGGTTATTTCCGCAGCTCGATCTTCGAACTGGTAGGCGAAGAGCTTGCCTCTATCCCCAAGGTACAAATTGTCTGTAACAGCGAGCTTGACGCGGCCGACGTGACCGTGTCGAAGCATGTCCGCGAAACAGCACTCAAGGAACGTTGGAACGAGGCCCCAGCCGAGGTTGAGGCGCTGCTCCACCGGGATCGCTACCGACGGCTGCATGATCTCTTGACCAGCGGACGGGTCGAGATACGGGTGGTGCCGAAGGACCGCGTTTTTATCCATGGTAAGGCTGGAGTTATTGAGGCTGCCGACGGCGTAAAGACCTGTTTCCTCGGTTCGATCAACGAGACAAAGAGTGCCTTTGCCCAGAACTACGAGATCCTTTGGGAGGATCCGTCGCCGGAAGGTGTCGCCTGGGTCGAAGAGGAGTTTGACGCCCTCTGGCAGGACGCCTATCCTCTGCCCGATGCCATTATTGAAGAAATCAAGCGCGTTGCGGATCGTGTGGAAATCCGATTTGATGAGGCAAAAGCTGATGAACTGCCTGCCGCGGCCCTGGCCGAGAGCCCGATATACCGCGGCGGTGAACAGCTCCAGCCGTGGCAGCGCTCCTTTGTTACCATGTTCATGCAGCACAGGGAGACATACGGTAGGGTTCGCCTGCTGCTTGCCGATGAAGTTGGGGTCGGCAAAACATTGTCGCTGGGAGCAAGCGCCATGATCTCGGTTCTGCTTGGAGATGGTCCGGTGCTGATTCTCTGCCCTTCGACGTTGACGGTGCAATGGCAGGTGGAATTGTACGATAAGCTCGGCATCCCGAGTGCGGTCTGGTTATCCACCAAAAAGGTTTGGTTCGATCCCAAAGGGCATGTCATCAAGACGCGCGGCGCTGAAGACATCACCCGCTGCCCGTTGCGTATTGCTATTGTTTCCACCGGCCTGATTTTTCACGACTCGAATGAACGTCAACATTTGCTCGAACGTAAATACGGAACGGTGGTTCTTGACGAGGCACATAAGGCGCGCAGGCGTGGCGGTCTTGGCCAGAGAAAGGACGAAGCGAACAACTTGCTTGATTTCATGCTGAAAATCGGACCTCGCACAAAGAACCTGCTGCTTGGCACGGCAACTCCCATCCAGACCGAAGTCCACGAGTTGTGGGACCTGCTGCGTATCATTAATGCCGGTGCGGATTTTGTCCTCGGCCGTGAATTTAACAGCCGGTGGGCCGACGATGAAAAAGCGCTGCCAGTGGTGAAGGGCGATGAAACGCCTTTGGAAGAAAAAGATGCTTGGGAATGGTTGCGCAATCCATTGCCGCCTGCCGGCGAGAATGCTCTTTTTGCAACATTGCGTCTGCAACTGGGGATGCCTGAACAAATTTTTTTTTCCGATCAGGGTTTTGGATCGCTGAGCTTTATTGAACAACAGGCGGTTGGTCAAGCCCTGGAGCCCGGATTTCTGCAGGAAAATAACCCCATTATTCGCCATACAGTTTTGCGACGCAGACAGACCTTGGAAGATGCGGGTCTTTTGGAGAAGGTTGGCGTAAATATCCACCCCAATCCGGATGCGCCTGCCACGGCTTACGCCGGCGTAGGGTTCAACGGCCTGGGGCTTATGACAAACCTGCCATTCGATCTTGCCTACCAGGCCGCGGAATCGTTTACCATAGCGCTCCAAAAACGGACCAAAGCTGCAGGATTCATGAAAACCATGCTTCTTCAGCGGATCTGTTCCAGTTTTGCATCCGGCAGGGCAACGGCTGAGAGAATGCTACGTAGGGAGATTTTTGAGGAAGAAGAGCAGACGCCGCTGTTGGAAGAGGTAATGAGCGTGCTCACAGATGAGGAAGCCAAATACCTTCATACTATCTTTGAGGAGCTGTCACGTCCGGAAGCACGTGATCCAAAGCTTAATGCGGTGAAGCATTTCCTGACATCGTATCCCAGTGAGGGAAAAACCTGGCTTGAGCACGGCTGCATCATTTTCAGTCAGTATTACGATACCGTATTTTCGCTTGGTGAGGAGTTGGCAAAATCTCTCACAGACGAAGTTGTCGGCGTATACGCGGGGACAGGTAAAAGCGGATTGTTTCGAGGAGAGGATTTCGCTTCCGTGGAGCGTGAGGAGATCAAGAGCGCTGTCAAGAAACGGGAGATCCGGCTGGTTGTGGCGACCGACGCTGCCTGTGAAGGATTGAACCTGCAGACCCTTGGTACGCTCATCAACGTGGATTTGCCCTGGAACCCATCGCGGCTGGAACAGCGACTGGGTCGTATCAAACGTTTCGGCCAGGCCCGGCGTAGCGTGGACATGCTCAATCTGGTCTATCATGAGACACAGGACGAAAAGGTGTACAAGGTCATCTCACGCAGAATGAAAGACCGGTACGATATTTTCGGCGGTCTCCCGGATACGATTGAGGATGATTGGATTGAAAGCGTCGAGAAGCTCGAAGAGATGATGGACGAATACATACATCTTCGCTGGCAGGCGAATGACGTCTTTGAGATGCGATACCAAACAACAATCGACCCGGACCGGGACCGCTGGGAACTCTGTTCCAGGGTTCTGGCAAGAAGAGATGTTGTTGACCGTCTTTCTATGCCGTGGTGAAAGACACTCTGCCATAGTTTTGCTTTTCCATGTGTGACTTTGGGACATCCTATGTGAATGGGGACAAACCTTGATCATTGATTAAAATAGAATAGAGAATACCAGGGTTGCATCTTAATTATTTAAATTTCTTATCCGTTTTTCGAGGACACGGATGAAATATTCAGATTGAAAACTTTATGTGTGTAAGATTATATTAAACCAAGATGTAAAGGGACTTCCATTATGAAAGAGTCCATACTTTCTTACCAACAAGAAGATTCAATAAAACTCCTGTGTCAAATTGACCTCAAAAAACTTCTTCCTGCCCCGAAACAAAGAGAACGATTTAATAAAAAGTGGAAAGACTTTCTTGAATCAGATTCGTGCAACAAAAGAATATTTGAGCAAGGTTAAATGTTATGGCGATTTTTAAACTTAAAAAAACTGGTGATGATATTTCAAACGCTGAACTAATTGAAGCATCAAAAACAGATCTTGATTTGGAGAAACATTTAGAAAATTGGCTTGAAAAAAGTCCATGGGCAATAGCTCAAGAACCTTTAATATGGATAGGAAGACAAACAACAGCTTCGAGTGAAGATAAAACCATTTTTCCAGATTTAATTGGTATTGATAAAGATGGGAACACTGTTGTAATTGAACTTAAAAAAGGAAAAGCACCTCGTGATGTTGTTGCCCAACTTCTTGAATATGCTGCATGGATTGCCGACCTTTCTGATAATTCAATCCATGAGCTCGCTGAAAATTATTTTTTAAATCACACCGAATTTAAAGGAAAACGGCTTGAAGAGGTTTTTATTGATACCTTTGAAGCAGATGAATTACCGCCCTTAAATCAAAATCAAAGACTTTTTGTAGTTGCTGAGGAAATTCCATCAACTGTCTCCCGTGTTTGTCGATTCCTAAGAATGTCACACGGATTTGATGTTAGTTGCGTTAAATTTTCAGTTTATCAAACAGAAGCTGGTGAGGTTTTAGTCAGTTCTGAATCAATAGTTGGTCAAGAGGATGTTGTTTCGCCGAAAAAAGCTGTTAGGAGTCGTTGGTCTGGGGAGATACCAGTAAAGCAAGTTGTATGGGATGCTGTTCAAGAGCTGACACAAGGTGTTAAAGACTATATATTTTCTCCAAAAGATATAACTCAGGTTGTTCTTAAAAAATATCCCAATTTCAATAAAACAACGGTTGGTTGCCAAATAATCTCTGATTGTGTTGGCCATACATCCAGGCATCATTATCCAGGTGGTGAAGATCGATATTGGTGGGTTGAAAAAGGAAAGTATCGTTTGTTCGATTCAAAGAAAGATAAGCTATAAATGAAATAAAGAGGTAATTATCATGCTTTTGGGAAAAAATATTACTTTTTATGAATATCCTTTTGACCTAGAAAGTGAACTTGAAGATGCAATTCTAGAGATAGCAGATACAATTTTTGGTGAGAAACGAATTTACTTAGATACCAAAAAAAAGATTGGAGCAAAGGGTAAAACAAAGAATATCCCAGATGGTTATTTAATTGATCTTTCAAGTACTAAAGAACCAAAATTATATTTAGTTGAAAACGAATTAGCCAAGCATGACCCTCTCAAACATATTGCGGTTCAAATCCTTGAGTTCTCGTTATCTTTTGAAACATCTCCCTATCTTGTTAAAAAGATAATTAAGGAAGCACTTGTTTCTAATGATGCCGCACTATCAAAGTGCCAAAATTACGCTTCCGAATATGGTCATGAAAATATCGATGTTTTATTAGAACACATAATTTATGGCAAAGATAGATTCAATGCTTTAGTAATTATTGATGAACTCGCAGAGGAGTTAGAGAAAGTTTTAATAAGTCGTTTTCAGTTTCCGGTTGAGATCCTAACCATAGAAAGATATCGGTCACCTTCTGGCGAGTGTTTATACCGGTTTCAACCATTTTTAAGTGATGTAACCTCACCGGATGATATTAAAGATATGGAGCCTATTCTCCCACCACTTGACCCCTCTGAAATTGATACAATCGTTGTTCCAGCTAGAGATGATGGTTTTAATGAGGTGTTTATTGGTGAAAACCGATGGTATTCAATTCGAATCCA
>Ga0222635_1000367_pt1 | contig 19936 bp, 9 predicted proteins | sample AntAcemetagen139_FD_179809 | JGI IMG/M metagenome (GOLD analysis project Ga0222635, IMG submission 179809) | Saline water microbial communities from Ace Lake, Antarctica - #139 | ecosystem: Environmental > Aquatic > Non-marine Saline and Alkaline > Saline | place: Antarctica: Ace Lake | collected...
TGCTTATCGTAGGCGACAGGTCCTATCCTGTTCCGTCTGCGCCTGCACCGTAATAGGGGGAACGGAGATGCCGAGACCGACTAACCCTGGAAGCATCAAGACAGGTCCAGGCAAGACCACTCCGGGCCAGACGGATGAGTATGCTCTTGTCGGCGCTGGGATGGTCGGGCTGCCCCCGAACATTGGGGAGCCTGGTTTCATCCCACCCGGAGGAATCGTTCCTGAAGCCGGGTACCCCATGCCTCCGCTGGGCGGCGTGGCCGGAACTGGTGCTGTCCTTCTGACTCATCTGAATGACCCTAGTGGGGCACATTCGGCCATCGCTATCAGCATCGACGGGCATCCCCCGTTGATCTTCTCGGAGAACGTCGAAGGAGCCTTGGACGAACTCATGGGTGCTATCGCCCCCGAGCCCCCGAAACTTGGTGAGTGGCTCGCACATATTACCCCACAGTTCGACTGCGTCCCCGACTGGGGTGAGGCTCGGATGGACGACGGTCCTGTTCCTCATGAGGAACCCCCAGGGAACACGGAGACTGGCGAGGAGGTCTACCCCTGCTACTGGACGGCCCCGACTCCGGTGGGGGATGTGTCCTTCCTGTCCTATGGTCTCCCTGGTGAGGATCCCTACACGGACCCCATCTGGAATCACATCCCAAGCAGTCTTGGGGTGGGACTGGTCGAGGTCTGCCCCATCGCTGGGGGCTACACAGACCCCGTTACCGATGGTGTCGTGCGGACACGCCTCTTCACGCCCCTTGCGGCCCTTCCGTGGGCCACGGAGGACGCTCCTGTCATCAACCTATCGGGTGCTCTTCACCCGGCAGACAGAGGTGTTCTGGCGCTTGTTCATTTCCCGTCCCTGGACTCGGGGACCGCCTTCCTTGACCAGACGTTGGAGGAGAGGTGCTGGGCGGCTCTCCTGCTGGGCCAGGGGCTGTACCAGAATCCGGGGTGCATCGCCAGTCCTACCCCAACGAGTTGCGATGGGGATGTAGGGGGCATTTTCGCCCCCGGTGAAGACGCTGACGGCAACTACGATCCCTTTGCTTATCCGGGCAGGGCCTCAGGGCAGTATGATCTGGAGGAAATGCACACAGGACTGTCAGGTATCGATGGGTCAGCCCTTCCGGCGGCGGGGGCACCGAGAGTCAAGGACGCTATAATTCCCGGAGCCGGTCAGGTTCGACTGGGTACGGACCCTGACGCTGGTGAGATTGACCCCACGGACTACGGCATCCCAATCCTGGGGGCGAGCGTTGCAGCGTACAGCCCTGTCGTACTCAACAACGCCAGTTTCATCCCTCCGACTCCCACGTTGGGTCGGACGGTAGTGGCACCAGACAACTTTTTCCGATACCGCCTGCCCTATCTGGATGATTACAGCCAGAGCACAGGACTGAAGTACACCCCGAGAGGGGAGACCCCTATTGGCACACGGGAGACGGGGCGCTACTTCGAGGTGGCTCTTCCTTACAACACGATTGCTGGCCTGGTGGAGACAGTAGGGGGTGCCGACCGACTAGTAAACGCTGGAGCCTATGGGGGTTTCGATCAGGACTATTGGACCTGGCAGCTTGCCCGGTACAAGCAGTTCTTCTTCCAGTCCGAAGCTGTTGTAGCTGGCCGACGCATCGGGACCAACGTCTTGATCCATTTCAAGACCGAAGCGGACTTCGAAACCTGCGTCCGAGATGGTGTGATGCCCTGGGATGCGGCGGACGGATACGAGACCTATGGGGTGACTCCTCAGGTGGATCCGCTCGTTGGTGTCCCGGACACCTATGCCGATCTGGTGAACCGTAAGGTGGTTGGGGACATTCCGCCGACGTATGGCTACGAGGGCAACGCTTACAACGTCCTGCGGGAGAACATGTTCCTGGCGGATACCGTCACGACCCCGACGCCGGACGTCGCATCCGAGTGGAGCTACGATGTCAGCGTCCCACCACTTGACTACATGTATGTCAGCGGGGTGGCCTACATGGTCCCGCTGCACATCGACGGCACGACCAACTTCCGCATTGCCACGTTGTACGCTGAGTTCGCCAACGCTTGGGACGATGGTTACAGGGTGGATGACAACCCGATGACGGGTGATCCTTCGGCAGAGCCCTCCTCGGTCTCCAGTGCCAACCCGGCGCTCCTGTCCCTGTCCCACTTTGCTTACGACACGGTGGCGGGTACTCCGACCTACAACATCCCTGGTGGTACCACGGATGCACGGGGCGAGCGACGACAGCGGGTGGAGTTCCCCTTCACCTTCACAGGTCTCTTCACGGAAAATCTGGGGCCAACGGCTGCGGATGCCCTCGTGATTCAGTTCCAAACCGCTGCGACCCTCGACGGGGATGTTCTACCTGCCTTTGCAACGAATGCTGCCCCCCGAGTGTTTGTGAGGCGTCCCACGACGCCTCCGATGCAGCCCGTTTCGGCTGATGGACTTGGGTATAAACTGCCCCTGAGTGGAGCACTCACCGATCAGGTGCTCTTCCACTCCACTGGTTTCCACCTTGCGGCTGGTGTCGGAGTGGGTTCATCCTTCGGCAACTTTGTCGATGCTACTCCCCGAGCTTGGGGTATCCTTTCGGATGCAACGAAGGATGTGTCCGAACGGTTCCTGGATGAGGTGTACCGGATCAAGCAAGACCTCCCGATTGTTGGTTGGCCCGCAGCCAAGATAGCGGCTCTTGTTGGACCTGGAATGGGCACCTGGGCTGGTGGTCCCGCCCCCGTGCCCGTTCAGATCGGGAACACGGCATACATCCCGGCTCCCGCTCAGGCGGTATGGGATCCGGCGTCATGGCTCCAGGAGCAGGACTACTTGACCTCCGTCGCTCTGGTGCCTGAGCTTCAGGCGGCAGGACAGCCCGACAGAAACCCGCCGCCCGAAAACTGGATACGAAATCCGTTCGCTTCCGCTGGGGTGCTGTTGTACCCCCAGACGGACTACACGACGAACTTCCGTCCGGCGGTGGGGGAATTATCCGGTGCTGACACACAGTTCGATTACAGTGCAGCCGCCGGACTGCGAGAGTACATCCGTGCCTTCGATGCAGCCTTCTCCCGTGATGCGACGCTTCACTGGGATGCCGCTGGTCAGGCCACAGTGACCTTCCGCATCGACGGGCTGGTCCTGGGTGATTTCGCCTTTACAGGTGTCGGTCCGGGAGCTTTGGCCATCGCTGGTCAGGACATTGCCATCATGATCAAGGTGCCGGGTTTGACGACCTGGATGGACGTTGGTCGCCGTGACGGTGATGGACCCAGCAAGCAGGATGCTTTCTCGGACGGGGCTGGTTGTCAGGTAGTCGGGCCTTATACCTTCACGGGCGTAGACCCGGACACAGGGGCCGTTTTCAGCCAGATCCGTATCCATGTTGGTCCAGTGGCAACACTGGCCGCAGGGTACTCTATCGGTGGGGGTACCCCACGGGATGAGGTTCCCGTTTTGGTGAAGGTCATGGCAGGCCCAGACTTCACGAACTACGACCTCACGATGAAGGCCACGGTGCCCGGCACCTTCCTCCCGGCTGTTGCCGATCCCGCAGTGTGGGCGCATCGGGTTCGGGGCATCCAGGAACTTTCGCTGGTACACCCCGACAACGTGCTGGCCCCGACTGCGGCGGAATTGAGTGCTTGGGAAGCGTACATGGACCCGGCGACTGGTCCTGGGGCCTGATCGGTGAGTTGGTTATAAGGATCCCTGGTTAGGCGTAGCATGGAGGACAAATAGGCATTTGGCTTTTTATTTGAAGACACCCTCACTAGGACGTGACGGGGGGGAAATACAGACTAGATGAAGGTTACCCGAATACTCTTTTCCAAAAACCTCAATGCAGGTAAATTCACTGCCTTAGAGGAACAAGCGCACCGATTAGGGGAACTTCGTTCAGAAATATGGCAACGATTCGGATCTGTAAATGGGGTGGGAAAATCGGATAGGGAAATCCGGGACGAATGGCTGCAACAGAAGAAAGAGTTTGATGTTCCAGCCAACGCCTGGAAAGAAACCCTAAGGGATACTGTTTCTGACATCAAGACCTCTAGGGAAGCAGCAAAGGTCAAAGCAAGAAAAGCGGTTTGCCGCCACACAACTGACGTTGCTGAAAGAAAGTGTCTGTATACGCTTCTTAAGTCAGATAATTGGACCACCGATCCTTATTTGACTCGTATCATGCGAAAGTACTGGAAGCGAGGACACAACCACACCCATAATCAGATCATCGTTCGTACTGACAACTACAGGACTTTTGAACTCGACGGTAGCGTTTGGCTTAAGATACCAGGGTTAACACCACGAAAAAGGATCTCGATTCCCTTAGACACTAACGTACACCCAACAGGTACTCTCCGACTGATCCTTCGAGGTGGTAAGGTTGAGATCCATTATCAAATCGAGGTCAAAAAGGAAAACCGTCACGGAGACAAAACACTTGGGGTGGACAAAGGTTACACGGAAGTCCTTGTAGATTCTGACGGAGACCACCATGGGGAAGGATTGGGGAAACTGTTGTCCTCAGAGTCCGGTTACCTGAAGGTCAAATACCAACGACGAAACAAACTCAAGGCAATTGCTAGGAACAAGCCTCATAAAAGGGTGGACATCGAACGAAACAATCTTGGTCGAAAGAAACTTGATCGACGAGATCGGGTTGTAAAGGTTTGTGTTCGAGACAAGGTTTTCAAAGCTGCTCATGCTGTTGTTGATAAAGCAGCAGTAGTGGTTGCTGAGGATTTAACCTCACCTATTCCTTCGAAAAGATCTTATGGGAGGAATATGAACCGGCGACTTTCCGCTTGGACCAAGGGTGTCATTGCGGAGAGTCTTGATTCCGTATCTCAGCGTAGAGGTTCTACGCTTGCGCTCGTTAATTGTGCATATACATCGCAAGTGGATTCTCGTTATGGTGTTCTTCGTGGACGTCGTAAGGGGGATTCGTTTTACTGTTTTGATGGGGTTGTTTTGCACTCTGATGAGAATGCTGCACGAAACGTTTTGGCAAGACATTACGACTTTGAGATAGGTCGTTGGACTCCGTACCGGAAAGTTCGGGGTATTTTGCTTGAGCGGACTAAATGCCATCGGTTGGGACTGCTCAACCTGGACACCAGTTGCAGACCGGAGGGTCTATCAACGGTGAGCGAATTACCTTTGCAAGGTAAGGGGCAATTATGCCATGCCTAAAGGAACAGTGACGGATGAGCACAAATAACATCCCCCTTGATCCCTGGCAGGAACCATTGGCCAACCTGACCACCGTTCCGGCCACCAAGGTTCTGGAAGCCTCTGAGATTCTTCAGGGGTTCATTGGTTCCTGGGCCGGATCCTACGCTTTCGATACGGGTACTTCTGGGGACATCTCGTCCGCTGACATAAGTACCCCTAACCCCCGGCGGATCAAAAAGTCCAAGATTGGGGATCCGGGACACCCCGAGATCAACTTCGCTCCTTACAACTTCCGCACGAATAGGTTCGGACCGAAGGGTGGATCCCTGATTGGACATCCCATCTCGTTTGAGCCGGTGGGTCCGACGCTCAAGGCGCCTGATTCAGACTCCTACTACTGGGTTCTCCAGCAGGGCACAGGGACTACGGGGGATACGTTTACGCTCGCCGGTGGTAGCTTCACGGCGATGCTAGACATTTTTGGGATTGACATCCTTGACCGTTTTCCGGGGGGGCTCTACGTTTTCATTAACCAGACGGGCGACGAAGGACCCTTTACTGGCGGCGGTGTGGGTGATGGGAACAGCATGGTCCCGGACCTGACTCCGAACAGTGCCTCCAGCAAAGGTGAAATCTTCCGAGTAGTTGCCGTCCGTGCTTCTGAGCTGACACTGGACTACACCAAGCGTGTTGGCACCTACTTTACGGCAGCGGCTAATCCCTGTTCCGTGCGGGGGGTTACGATTGTTCAGCCCCGTGCGACTCGCATGACAGCTATCCCTGAGCCGGGCGTGGCTAAAGGACATGAAAAGACTTTTGCCGTTGTGTCGCCCGTTAGGGCGCTCAACACGGACGAGCAGTATCCCTATAAGGACTGGCTGGCAGGGTTCACAGAGTACTGGCTGGCTAACGGTGGTTCTACCATGCCGGTGGGGCTTCCCTTTGACTACCGCAACAAGCCCTCCCTGCCCGTCCCCCGTCCGAAGGGGCACACGGCAGCACGTCTGTACGGGGGTGTCCCTGTCGTACTCCAGGCGGGGTGGATGAGGTTGTTGGAGGCCGCTGCTGAGTTGGTTGTTGGGGACATCATCAGGGTGTTCGACATCAAGATCGTCGGGAATGCCGGGCTGACAACCAACGTGGCCACCGGGAAGAGGGCTTCGTTGGACGTCCTCCTGGGATGGTTCGAGGTGATGGCGACTCCCGGTGGTGGTGAGACCTGGGTCCGCCGGATGGAAGAGTGTAATCCCACCACGGGTGCCACCTTCTTTGGCACCCCCGAACTCCTCACCCAGGAAATTGCGGTCACACCAACTGACTACATAGAACTGGTCTGCACGGTACACAGTCCGGTCACCACGCTTTGGAACAATGCCGTGACTGGCAACTATTTCGACGTTGACGCCGTGGATTCCGCTCGGTTGACCAACATCATCAACCCGGACTGGGTTGAGAGTACGATGAAGTCCATGGGTGTCGAAGACGCTGGGATCAACCCTGGCCGAGCCGACCGTGCGGTCTTCGACACGAAAGGGCCGGGTACTCCTGGGAACAATGTCAATCCTGGCAATTTGTTGGACCTGGGCTTCCGCATGGTCTTGTTCCCGGCGATGGAACACCTTGTGGATGACCCGGCGGGCGCTCCACTGTCCCTGAGTGTTACTGGTCCAGACTGGAGCCGTCCTATCACATCCAACGAGGTGGTGCTCGATCCTTCGAAGCTGGATGAGAAGCAGTTCATCACGGTAGACTATTCTAACGGACTGGTGCGGCTGTCCCATGCCCCACAGACGGGTTCAGATCTCGACGCTACCAGTTACGGTGCTGATAATCCCAGAGAAGAGTTGGTTCTGTTTGCCTGCTGCGTACCCTACTCGATGGAGGAGGGTCAGCTTGGCAGCGGTGTGCGTGTCACAGGCTCCGATGCCCTGCCTGTCACAGGCGCTTGTGTTGCTGACCCCACGGGGTCTCCTGAGCACGCTGATGTGTACAGTAATCGTTTTTTTGCGGCCCTCTCTACTCAGGTGATTAACAGTAGCCGGGGCGCAGGAACGACAATCACACTACAAGGTTGGGTTGCCGATCAGATCCCTCCCGGTGGTTTCGTAGAACTGGTTTGGGGTGAGACGCCCTATGGTGACCCACTGTTCAGTGTGGGAGTTTCAGGCTTGAGAGGTTCCATTTTCGGTTATGCAGGAGTGGTTGAAGCTGTTGTAGGTCCCGACAATGTCACGAACTTGACGGGTTGCTACGGCGGGGGGATTCTAGCTACGGCTGCTACAGTGGACTCGACGCACCCCGCTAGTGCCGTGTTCAGGCGAGAGTTCCTGACACCCCAGACCGCCACGGGCACCATAGGGGTGGAGTACCAGTACGACACGACCTACGGGTCTGCCAAGCGGGCCAACGCCCTCCGGTTCGAGTACTCGGGAACGAGGGTCAACACCGATGGGTCTGTCTCGGTCATCGACCAGAATCCCACGACGGGAGACCAAACTCATCTGTTCGATGACTTGTTCAGTTCTTGGCTGATCCGAGATGGGGCACTGACAACCAACATTGTAGGGGCAGACATCACCTGTACCGTGGCACCAGCCACGATCATCAAAGAGGGTGTGCGTCAGAGTCCTCCTGCTTTGTCTATGATGATCACTCCAGTAGGGCTTGGTGTTCACTACCTGTACTACACGTCGCTGCCTGGTGACTGTGTGACCCTGGCTGTGGCCACGACTCTTCCGCTGCCCTCTCCCGAGGACATCCTGTTGTGGAAGGTTGAGGTGTTGGGCATTGGTCCCATTACCATTACCACAACAGACCTCAGGGCACCCCTCCAGGATGTGGACAAACGGGTCGACCTCTATGTGGGAGAGAGGGCTCCCCTGGGAGAGGCTGGAGATTGGTTGGCCTACCGCCCGAACTTCGCCACCTTGAGCGAGGCCATCGGCTACGCCAACGAGATCGGCAACCCTGATGGGGGCGAGGGTGTGGCACAGATCAGGATCTTCGTGGTGGGTCCGACCTGGGAACAGGACGGAACGTACCCCATCCAGATCAAAACCGATGGTATCATCATTGAGTCGGCAGCGAAAGAATCGACAGCCATACCATACACAGAGATTTGTTGGGGGGATGAAGCAGCAGCGACCGCCCGTGAGCCGCTTCTGGATCTTAACGGGCATTCCAACATCGTGATCCGGGGGGTGGCCTTCCGGTATCTGTGGCAAGGAGGGGCACTCCCGACCGATGCTGACCCTCTGGGAGCCTTCGTCCTGACCAACAAGGCGGCAGGATCCACCTGTACCAACATCACGTTGGAGAACTGTCGCTTGGCCGAGGGGGATGGGTTCTTCACGGTGAATTTAGGCGACTGCGTCAACCTTCAGATCAAGAAGAACGTCGGTCTGACCCTGTACACATCCGGTGTCCATGTCCGGTTGGCTTCGGGACTCAAGCAGTGTGTGATTAAGGATAACACCTTCTGGGGGATTGCCGCTCAGTCAGGATGGCCCCTGGCGGACGTTACCTCGGGCATCCAAATCGAAGGGATCGGTCCGGTGCTCTCAGCGGGTCGGGATATCACAATCGACCGGAATGACATCCGTCGTTTCAACCATGGCATTTTTGCCAGTGCCTCAGGCTCTGGGATTGCCACCCCCTCATCGGACATTGGGGGGATCAACGTCAGGCACAACCGGATCTGGGACACAAGGGGTCCGGGCGCTTTGATTATAGGTCTGGTCGGGGAGGTGGCCTACAACTTCCTCTACAACGTCCACCTGGACATCCCCCCCGTGACAGTACCGAGAACGTGGCGAGCCGGGATGAAGATTTCGACCCTATTGGTCAACTACTCGATGCAGGGTTTCGAGGTGATGGGCAATAGCATCTACATGGCCTCGGACTTTGACACGGCGATCCCTGGGGCTGCCCTGTATGTGACGACCGAGATGGCCGTGACTAAGGCTGCACCCGGAATCATCCGTAGGAATGACTCCCATGTGGTGGGGGCGGTGGGTATTCATATAGCACCTGTTTCTGTCCTTGCAGGTACGGGTTGTGTTCTGGAAAGTCACTCGGACAACTGGATCGTGGTAGGGCAAGGGAATAGCATTGTTCACAACTCGATGCCCCGTATCTTCGTCAACTATGACCATTACGGGTGGTTCGTTGAGACGACCTACACACCAGAGACTTTCATCGACATCTACGAGTCGAACTACGTTGCCCACAACACGTTCGAATTTACCGTTTCCCCAGATGGGACGTTAACGGTGTTTGGTGTGAAGACTGTGTTGGAAGGGAACCGGATCGAAGGGACGGGGACACTTGGCATCGGTTGTTATGTGAATGACGACTGCCGCTTGGTAGACAACTACATCGAGCACCTGAAGACACCCTATTTCTGGCCTGATCCTGTTACGCCTACTTTACGTAAAGCAAATGATTTGCTGATGATGGGTAACACTGTCATCCACGTAGGGGAGGATGTCGCAGGAACAGAGGATGGTGGTTTGTTTGGAAAGGCTCAAGTCTGGGAATCCAACATAATCAGGGCAACGGGCCTGGCTTTATCCGAGGCCCAAGTCCTTTTTACGGGCAACAGATTTGATGCTACCTCCAGTGTTACCCTTTTGGTGGGCGAAACAGCCGTTGTCAACAGTAATGAGTTTCTTTCTGTCGGGGACATAATTGTTACGGTAACCTCCGGTACCATTGTGGGTAACGTTGTTCAGTCCTTTAATGGTGATGTCACTGTCCTCTGTGGTACGGATGACAGTGCCACCGTAGTAGGCGACAATAAGGTAAGTACTGTAAAGTCTGGGGGAGCCGCAAGTCTTGAGGTGCAGGGTACCTTGTGTACTGTGTCAGGAAACAGGGTTAGCCATCTTCTCGTGTCAGCAGAAAGGACCACTGTTCAGGGAAACAACGTAGGACCAACTATTGATCCCTATTACGCCTTGGATATTGGCGGCACGAAATGTACCGTGACAGGTAACTATGTAATGGGAACGTTGCGGGTAATTTGGAATAACGCAACCCCTATTATTGATGACGTGACCATCCAGGGGAACAGGGTAGAAACGAGCGGGGCGGGGGACATCCGCATCGAGTGTAATTCCAACCTTACCATTTACCCTAATTTCCTGGTACTGGGTAACTGGGTTGAGAATGACATTGTTCTTTACGATGTGTTTGCGTTCGCCTCAGTGGCTCCTCCGGGGACAGTTCACTATGTGTGTCAGGGGAATAGGGCAACGAACGTGCTGACACTGAATCCGAACCCCACACAGTACCCAATTCCCGCTCTGGTGGATGACTACAATATTGATTAGAGGTGACCGATGAGGGTACTCGTAGATCTTGGCAGCCACGTTGGAGGCGTCCCCGCTATCACACAGGTGGAGCGGGTTCCTGACGCTGGCGTTGGCGTGCCCATCAACGGGAAGTACGTCCTGCCCATCTTCCCAGGTGCGGAGTTCCCGATCACGGCGGACTCCTATGTGTTGGACGGGGGCGGAGACGTTGACGGTGAGGATGTTTCCAGCATCTCTTTCGCTCATCTTCTTGCGGCATATCCGCAGTTCGGGAACATCTACTTCAACCCGCTCCTTACGGCAGCCAACGTAGGGGAACTGGACCCGACCCTGGCGTTCCATGATCCCATCCTCGGTGTGGATGTCACCCCCAGATATCAGTCAGGACGAGGTCCTGGGCTCAATGATGGGCAGATGCCTACACACACGGCGCTCCTCGGGCAAAACTTCCTTACGACCCCCGTCCGTCCTGGCCTCCTGATCTCGGACAACATCGACATCAGCCCCTATGCGGCGGCTGGTGCTGATGAGTTCATGGTCTACTGGAAGATTTTGGAGTTCAGCGTCACCGAGGACATCTGTGCTGATTTCGGTGTGTTGGCGGGACAGAACACTCCTGCCATCCGTACCGTAGAGGAAACAGACCAGGAACCGACCGGGTTATCCTTTTATATTTCCCCAGATAATGGAATGCACTGGTGTGAAACAGGATTTTTGGAACCAGTGGCCTTCTGTGCGAAGACGACCGCTTTCCGGGTTGCCTTCCGCAGTTCCTCACTGGACAAGATTTACCTGGCGCACTTTGCAGTGCTGTTCTAAGGAGATAGAGATGCGGATCACAATGGACGACCTGGCCAACAGCACGAACCTGATCAGGGTTCTAGATGCTGAAGGTAACCAGATGGGCTGCTTGCACTGGGTGAACCTCGTAACCCATGAGTGCGGACAGGCTGTTTTGGGGGAGCCCCAGTTGATCCAGGCAGGAACGTCTGAGTTTCCTGTGTCCACTAATGAGCGCCGGGTCCTGACCAATCCCGATGGTACTGTGAAGACGCAGGTCGTGAAGTACAGTCGGATCGAGATTACCGCCCGACAGGCACAGTAGGGGTAGTGCATGACTCAGGCATCCACAGTTCAGACACTGCACAAATGTTCCAAATGCGGGGGGTCCGGTGAGTGCCGTCCGGGGTTTCAGCATTGCCGAGACTGTGAACGGAAATACGGACGTGAACGGTATCAAAAGCAGAAGGCTAGATGGGCAAAGTACAGGGAGGAGAATAGGGAGCACTACCGGGCACTGAACCTTGTGATCTCACGCAGGCGAAAAGCTGAGAGGCAGCAGGAGATTGATCGTTTGAAGAGTGTTCCCTGTAAGGATTGTGGTATGAGTTACCCTCCTTATGTGATGGATTTTGATCATCTGGATCCAAGCACAAAGTTGTGGAACATCAACCATCTCATACACAAAACGGCTGCTCCTTGGAGCAGGCTTTTGACTGAAATCAACAAGTGTGACGTGGTTTGTGTGCGTTGCCACAGACTAAGAACTTGGCACCCTCCCAAGCAGAGTAGCACACGCACCAGGTTGGTTCAGTCGTTGAAGGCTGTCCCTTGTATTGACTGTGGGGATACATTCCACTACAGCCAGATGGACTTTGACCATGTCCGTGGGAAAAAGCTGTGCTGTGTTCCACATGCCGGTTCAAAGGCAGCCATTCGGACAGAGGCTGCCAAGTGCGACGTGGTTTGTGCCAACTGTCACCGGGAACGGACACAGCGGAAACTGATTAACCCCAGGCGGAACAACACGGGTTTGGAACTGAGATGGCAACGAAAAACGACGGGGCCACAAACGCTATTTGCTCCTGCCCCTCCTGTGCCGGAACGGCATAGAAGTTGGCATGCTCTGGTTGGTACAATGTCTGACGTAGCAGTAGCTAAAGAAGGGGGTGTGACCCCTGCTGCAGTTTGTGTTTACAGGAAAAAGATCGGGGTGCCCGTTTTTTGTCTGGACATTGCCCAACGGTATCCATGGCATCCCCTTGCAGGTACGGTGTCTGATGGGGTGCTTGCCTCACAATGGGGCCTGACAAGAAAAACTGTTGGGAGACACCGGCAATTATACGGACTTCCCGTTTATCGGAGGAAATAGAATGGCTAATAAGGACTATGGCAGCGGGGTTTCCCGGACACTGGATGCTTACAGGCGGCAGTTCCGGCATGTCGTTTGGCAGAAAGGTCGCCCCCCACTCGATTCTGAGTTATCGCTTCAGGACGACATTTCCTCCGAGATGTCTAAGGAACTTGTCAGCACGATGCTCCCTTCTGGGTTTTTCATGGACCCGACCAGGACTGTGCAGGACTACCAGACGGATCCCCTGTGGGCAAACCAGATTAAGCTGGGCAACCCTCGGGTACCCTTTGGTTCCGGCGAGGCTGCGGAGCAGGATCCGGTTCTGTGGGCGAACGTCAATGGCTGGGTCATTCCTGTTTGTGGGTCCACCACGGTCGAGGGTGACCTTGCCAACATCATCAAGTTGTATCCGCCGCCCGAAAGTGACACACGGATAGACTTCATTTTCCTTGAGGCATGGGCCACTCGGGTAGACGCCAACCCTTCCACGGTGAACAAGCCATCCGCTTCTACCATCTGGAAGTTCGGAAACACCAAGTACGGCGGCACCAATCTGGCTGACGATCTTGAGGATCCCACCATCGGTTACGAAACCACGGCTCGGGTCCAGATCCAGTACAGGCTCAGGGTTCACGGACAGGGCACCGGCCTCGGGGCTTCGGTGGCACTGGACGTTTATCCCGAGGGTTTGGATGACCCCAACGTGCTCGGACAGGGCACGGCAGCCCTTCCGGTCGGTGGTGACAACTTCGTCAATATGCGTGAGGCGCTGGGTGACCCCAGCCTCTGGCGTGCAGGTTCAGGGGATCCTAACAACTCTCTCGGCACGATCGATGGCTACACCTATGCTGTCCCGGTCTGTGCCATCTTCCGCCGTTGCTCCAACGTCTATATGGCGGTCAACACGGCAGGTAATCCGAACCACAACGGTGCGTTCAACAGGACGCCCAGCAGCAAGTTCCTCCCGGACCCCCTCTTGGGAGCACGAGTGCTGTTGCAGGCAACCCTCACCAACGACCTGTCCCCGACTGACGCTTTGGACCCCGCCGGGGCCGATGCGATGGTGAACGTCACGAACTTGAACGGTTGTGGCTTGGAGGACACGCACCACGTCCTTACCAGCGTCTTCCTGGTGCTGGAGAACGAGATCGTTGGGATTAGCGCACTGGACCTTGTAGCCGGTACGATCACCATCCCTGCCGGTGGTAGGGGTCGGTACGGAACGGCGGCTGTGGGGCACGCAGCGGCCACTGAGGTAGGGTTTTTCAACACCCGCCCGGATGGGTTGTACTCGGACCAGGTCGCTGCCCAGGACATTATGGACATGCGCCATGCTGTCAATCCCAACGACTGGGACTTTGGCAGGCTCCTGGAGCACAACGTCGCTGCACTCCTCAAGGGAGACTTGCACGCCACCTGGAAACACGCTGCGGCAGGCAACACCCAGGGGCCTGAAACCCACGAGATCACCTACCTCTATGGGGACGGTTCCATTGCTGTTCCGAACCACACTGAGGCTGCGGATGGCCCGGACGGGATCCGTACCATCTGGTCGGACGCAGCGACCATCCAGCCGGACGTGACGGTCCTTCTGAATAACGAGGCGATCCAGGACGGCGGGAACGTCGGACTGACCAACGCCAACACCTTCACCTCCGGGGCGGGTTTCGCCTGGGACGTGGGAGCCGGGTTCTACCCCAGTGGCTTCATGAATGTGTTCGGACAGCCTGCGACCGATGTCTTCTGTAACGGCACCACCCTCTTGCTCTTTACAGGTGGACTGGCCGGATCGGGAGGTGCTCGGGCAACCTTCAGGGACGGGGACACCAGGGCTGTGCGGGCCGTGACCCCCAAGGAGTACTGGAAGTCAGGGTACCCCATTGTGGACCCGGCCAACGGCAATCAGCACCCAGTCACGTTGCGTTTCCTGGAGGAGCGGGCCAACGAACAGCCTCCGACCGCTCTCAGCAGCGACGCACGGAAGGCTCGTCACGTTGGACCCTTCTCCCCCTACCGGGAAACGAACTTCGAGAAGCCCTTCATCGTACTCGGTGGGATGTTGCGCCCGGAGATGCGTATCACGGCGGTGGCCACTGCGGATATGACAACGGTGGGTACCGTTAGTACCATCGACGTGGGTATCGATTTTGATGCGCTGGGTGATTACTACTCCTTGGACGCTGCTGGAAACATCGCCAACGATCCGACTGCTGTTTCCAGTCCTCTGCTTCGGGGCAAACGCACTCTCTACGGGATGCTTACGGCGGATGGGACGGACTACTCGGGGTACTCTTCCGAGGTCTACGTTGTCATTTATGGTGACAACGCCAGCAACCAGAACAATGGTTGCTGGAAGGTGATTGGTGCTGGAACGGTGCCCTACACGGCGTCCACACCCTCCGCAGCCACCGAGATCCGGGTTGTTTCCGTGTGTGCAGAGTTCACGGCGTTCGACAGTGCCACGGGCAACACCGTAACGGTGGAGTTCCGGTCCCAGGAGACCAACGCTGACGACGTGTCAAGCTACAACACGAAGGTCGCTGATATGGCCATCGTGCTGACGGACATCGGTGGTCTGACCGAGCATCCGTGGAAGCGGGAGTACCTCGGCCACGGCTACAACTACGACATCTCGATGCCGTTCGTAGCGGCTCGTGCAGCGGTCGAGTCACAGCTTCTGATCAGCATGGCGCTGCTCTACCATCCGGGTCGGGGTGGTATGGTGCGTATCCCAGACGAACTGGTCCGCTTCTCCATGAAGGGGGGCACCACGGACACGAACGGGGCCTACCTCCGGCAGAGCCCTGCATCCCTTGACACGACCTTCAGTGCGGTGGGGACACCCACGGACGAGACCAACTGGCAACCCAGCCACGTCCAGCTTTGGAACCGTCTGCCGGGTCTCGGTTGGAATGCCCCCCTCGCCCCCAACTACGGTGGGGAGGTGATCGGGTACACCGAGCAGGATCGGGAGAACGAACTGTTCTTCGACCGGGGTTCCAAGACCGTCCTGTTCCGTCCCTTCCGGGATCGCCGGATGACCCTCCAGGAACAGTCCTTCGTGGACGTCATCGCTCCCGTACCGATTCCGGCGAACAGGTGCCTGTTCGGGGAGTACACCTACAACCTGACGAGTGTGGCGAAGGACGCTTTGCTGATCTGGACGGGGGCGGCTGGTTCCCAGGACAGCACGGGCAAAAAGATGGGTTTCCCCGTCCCTTACGAATTCATGCCCCGGTTCGGTCGGCAGGACATCCCTTACTACGTAGACCAGGCGAGTGGGACCGGCCCCTTCCTGAGCGGGATCAATCACCTGTTTAAGGATGAGGCAGATACGACCAGCCCGGTATTCAACATCATCGGTGGGCACCCCACGGCTGCGAGTGTCCCGGCGGTCTACTCAATGTTCTTCGCCACGGGCAACATCCCGGACGGTGGCGGTGGCGTCCTCCCCTGGGAGTATGGGCGCAGCGGAACGATGCCTGCGTACATGCAGACGCTGCCCTTCATTTGGGCACGGCGGGCACCCGAGGACATCAACACGGTCAACCCCTTTGCTCAGGGCGTCGTGAACAAATTGGCTGCGGTCAACTCCTCGGATTTCGGTAAGGGTCTCAAGGGCATTCAGCTTCCGCCCTACTACGGGATTGCACGCCTTTACGGTGTGTACGATGTCAGGGACTTCGATGCGAAGGGTGGCCGGAGCTTCCAGGCCAACCGGATTGACCCTGAGACGGATCCGGTCCCGAACCTTCTCAGGCAGGATGCCACCCAGCAGACGCTGTTCATCCTCCAGGGTGGGGCTAAGGACTTTGGCGAGAGCGACGGAGACCATACTTACCTGATTCCCTTCAACGCCCTTGATATCACACGTGCTGTGGGTTACATCGACGGGGACGTGCCGGAGGACTATCACTACGTTGTGGAATGCTCGACGTTTGGTTTCGCTCGGGGCTTCATCGACCAGAACAACCTGGTCACCGTGAGGAAGTTTGGTGGCACGGGCCTCGGCCTTGATGGTACTCCGGGCGGCAACGTAGACGGAGATGACCTGGAGATCCGGGGGGTCCACATGGTCCTCCCCTGCCCGGCTGCGTACCACGATCAGTTCTACGCAGCGTACAACCGCACGGTCTACCAGGGCGACCCCTACATGAGCCGTGGTGGTGCGAAGACCGAGTCCGACTACGAGACTCGCTATGGACAGCTTTCGGTGGGCGCTCAGTATGCGATGCGGATGCCTATCGAGCAGTACGACGCCAATGGGGATTTCGTTCCTGAGATCCCGAATGCTCATGCGTTCGAGGTGCTGGCGTCCCTGGACTTCTACACGACGATGGGTACCGGCAAGATCGGTGGCCAACTCTATCCGGGCACACCCCTGGATGTGGGTTTCACCGAAGCCAACGCTAAGTCTGCTCATCGGTACATGGATGAGGTGGACGTTCCCTTCCGGGTTCTCCCCCGTGCCTTCACCGAGGGACAGAAGACCAATACGTCCAGGGCGTCCCTCGACTTGTACTTGCTCTACAATGCTGGACTGAACCCCACGGCAACGGACTATTTCACGCTTCGGATCGGACTCTTGGACGGCACAGCGGTGGACCTGTGGGCCGCTACCGACGCCAACGCCATCATCCTTCAGGCAGCCCCCTGGAATATCCCAGCCGAGGACATTTTCACAGTAAACGAGACCAGGACGATTCGAGAGGTCGGTACGGGGAGCCTTAGTTTCCCCAACCCCACGGAGATTGCACCGGGACAGGTCATCACGGACACTGTCACGGTGGCGGGTGCCTCCCTCATGGCAGATTCTGTGCTCGTCAGCACGGACACGTCACCTCTGGTGAAGGTCCGGGGTTGGGTGTCGGCAGCGGACACAGTGACCCTCCAGTACTTCAATATCTGGACACCGGCTGCCTTCCTTTCTGATCCGGGGGGGGATCCCTCGGTTGCTGATGTTGCTGGGGTGACGCTTCCCGTTGTAGGAGCAGGAGCGATGCTTCCCGTTGTCGCCCTCACGGCACTCCCAGGGGCAGCCCCGACGCAGAAACTGGTGGTGCATTACAGCACCGTTGCCGCTGAGACTGGTCTTCTGTTTACCGCAGAGGTGACAGCACCGGGCACAGTTCAGGTGTTCGTACACAACCCCACGGTTGGTCCCCTCGGTGGTGGTGCCCCCGTGACACTGCGCTTCGGCATGCTCGACCCCATGGACCTGACCCTCTACACCTATGACATGGGTGGGGAGACGACCTTCGTGCGGGTCTTGAAGACGGACATCACGGGGGGGCTGGCTGAAAGGACTGTCGTGTCGTTGGCTGATAGGATCAATGGACACTCCAAGCTGAAGCAGACGATCTCGGCTACGCCGCAGGAGCAGATGTCCTTTGGGGGCAACAAGGTCCGCATCGAAGCGATTCCCACGGGGAAGGCCGGGCGAGGTGTCACCGTTGCGATGCGTGGTGTGGGAGCCGTCAACCCGCAGTCGATTGCTCGGATGGAGATCCCCCACGACAACACGGTTGTCCGAGTCCAGGGCCAGTCAATGTCCCCGCTGTTGGGTGGGGACAACCTTCCGATGAATGCGGGGGACGGGACGAGCCAGATCAACATCACAGGAATGACGGAGAGGCTCCCGATGGGTGCCCTCCTCCAGGATAGCGACTTCCTGTGTGAGAACCCCTTGAACGATACCGCTTCTGCGGTCAAGACCAGTCCGACTGGTCCGAGGCCCATCCAGACGGTGATGCCCTTGACTTCCGAGGGCGGCGGGTACACTCGCTTCTTTGGTGAGCCTGGGGAACTCCTGGCCCTGGCTGACGGGTCCATTTCGGTGACGAGTTTCGGTGCCTGGCGTCAGACCAGCGAAGGTGGTGGTGGACCCACGGGTTCCCGCCGGTTCCGTTTGTATCGGGGTGGTGGATCAGCCTTCACCCTCAGCGGGGACTACCCTGGCGCTCCCATTGACTGGGTGTCCGACACCTTCCCCAGTGCTTTTGAGCCTGTCCTCAAGGGCGGGATCCTGGGGTGCCGTGCAATGCTCGTGCGGAACTACCGTGAGGACGTGACTCCCTCGGGCAGCACCTACAAGGTGACGGACGGGGACGAGATCCAGATGGTGGTGATCACCAACGGCATCCTGGGTGATGGTCAGTCACGGACTGAGGGTGTCAACCTGGGTGGGAGCATCTCACCTTCGGGCTATGGTGAGGGCTGGGCAGCAGCCGACCGCTTCCGTATCGACGGGAAGCCTATGTTCAAGGGTTACAGCAGAGCCGTTCCGAATCCTGCTGACGTTGAGCTTGTAGTGTACCCTGACGAGCAGAGGTAACAATGAGCAATCGAGCACAAGCCTTGGCGAAGAAATACCTAACCGCTGAGACCACACGGCAGGCGGGTTACGGTGTGGCCCCCAAGGTCTACGCCATGGTCGACGCCCACACCCTGGTTCTGTGGACGAGTTTCGCCAGTTTCGGGCGAGCACACCACCTCATTTCGCAGCTTAATTGGTGGGACAGTGCGTTGTACAAGGTGGGGCGTGCAGCACGGCTCATCTTGGAGGACAACAGCATACCCAGCAAGTTCGGTCGCGAAGTGTTTTTCGAGCCGGACAAGCACCAGCCCCGAGAGATGCAGGCGTACGTCAGGCTGCGCCCCCAGACGGGAAGCTGGGATAGGGATCAGATTGACTTGATCAAGTCCGTTGTCCATCACCCTTCGGTAGCAGATGGCCTGAGGGATATGTTCTGATGCCCTTCATCTGCAGAGACAAGATCAACCCCGCTGTGCGTAAACCCTATGAGGGAGCGTACAAGGGACAGCTTCGGCAGGCTCTGACCAATCCCGGTCTCACTGCCGAACAACGAGAACGCATCAAGGATCAACTGGCCGAGGTGGGACAACCGAAGGTTTACCGGGTGGACACGCCTCCAAAGCCCGGTGCCATCTCATTCGAAGAACCCCTCCCTCCCAGGAAAATCCTTGAGACGTTGAAGAGGGTCGATTTGCTGGTCATCGCTCGTAAGCTGCAGATCCCGACGAACGGGACGAAGGCTGCGATCATTGAACGGTTGATATTGGCCACACACAATGGAGCTTCATGAAAGGCGAACAAAACCGAACATGCGGCTTCGAGGCTAAGGAGGAGTGTTAAGGTGAACCACCAGAATAAAAATGGTGGAACTGAAGGTGAGACTCCTATGTTCTCCGGGTTGTCTTTAAGGACAGCTACCCTGAGATTGGTCCAGTCTCAGGCTCTAGCAGTATCGAAGGACGAAACAAGACCTGAAATGGTTGGTAACATCTTCGATACAA
>Ga0222635_1000395_pt1 | contig 18794 bp, 16 predicted proteins | sample AntAcemetagen139_FD_179809 | JGI IMG/M metagenome (GOLD analysis project Ga0222635, IMG submission 179809) | Saline water microbial communities from Ace Lake, Antarctica - #139 | ecosystem: Environmental > Aquatic > Non-marine Saline and Alkaline > Saline | place: Antarctica: Ace Lake...
AAGACAAACGGACGTGAAGGAATATGATCAGTGAAAAAATTATTAGAACAATATTTAAAAAAACTCACTGATACTACCCGTCGCGGCGATGCACGGGAAGAGAGTTATTACAAGCATCTCGATGACTTAATTAAACAGTATGCAGAAAATCAAAAGATAAAAAATATCGATGTAACCATTCTTCCCAAAAAGACCGAAGCCGGGAATCCCGACTTTCGCATCTGGGACGGTAAGAACCATATCACCGGTTACATCGAAGCCAAAGCCCCTTCCATTACAAATCTTGATTACATCGAAGGAACGGAACAATTAGAACGCTATTTATCGACCTTCCCGAATGTGATTCTTACTAATTTTTATGAATTTCGGTTATATCGCGACGGCCAGCGTATCGCCCAGGCAATGATCGGACGCCCCCTTATTGCCAAAACATTGCAAACCACCCCGCCAGTCGAAAATATCGATAAATTCAAAGAACTGATCGATCTGTTCTTTTCTTTCTCTCTGCCCAGAGTTCAAACTGCACGTTCGCTGGCTATTGAATTGGCTAAACGCACACGTTTTTTGCGGGATGAAGTCATTTCCGTGGAAATGGAAGAAAATGACAGCAAAGGCCATAAACAGATCATCGGTTTTTATGAAGCCTTTAAAAAATATCTCATCGGAACCCTGACCGAAAAACAATTCGCCGATCTTTACGCGCAAACCATTACATATGGACTGTTTGCCGCCAGAACCAGGGTCCCGGCAGAACGCGGCGAATTTAACCGCAGACTGGCATTTGATTATATCCCGCATACTATCGGCATCCTGCGCGATGTATTCCGTTTTATATCTTTGGAAGAACCACCCAAGTCACTACAAATTATTGTGGAAGATATTGCTGAAATATTACACGTCGCCGACGTCAATAAAATACTGCATGAATATCACCGGACAGGAAAAGGCAGAGACCCCATCATTCATTTTTATGAGACTTTTCTCGCGACCTACGATCCCAAAATTCGTGAACGGCGTGGCGTCTATTACACGCCGGAAGCTGTGGTCGGGTATCTCGTCCGTTCAATTCATTCCATTTTAAAAACTCATTTCGGATTGGCGGATGGTCTTGCCAGCGAAGGCGTAAAACTACTCGATCCGGCAGGCGGCACATTGACATTTTCCGCCGAAGCCATTCGCCTGGCAGCCGATGAATTTAAAGAAAAATACGGCGAAGGCGGCTTGCACCGCTGGATCAAAAAACATATTCTTGCCGACTTTTACGCCTTTGAACTGATGATGGCGCCGTATGCCATCGGTCATTTGAAGATGGGATTTATTTTTGATGAACTTGGTTACAAGATGGCTGATGATGAACGCTTTAAACTTTACCTGACAAATACGTTGGAAATGGAAGAAATCGAACAGATTGCCATTCCGGGATTGAGTTCATTAAGCGAAGAAAGTCATCTTGCGGGAAAGGTAAAAAAAGAACAGCCGGTGCTGGTGGTTTTTGGCAATCCGCCTTACAGCGGCATTTCCGCTAACATTAATGAATGGACAGAACGACTGCTCAAAGAAGATATTGACGGCACGCAGAGTTATTATAAAGTAGATGGTCAACCGCTCGGTGAGAAAAACCCGAAATGGTTGCAGGATGATTATGTAAAATTTCTGCGCTTTGCCCAGTGGAAAATCCAAACATCCGGTCACGGAATCGTAGGCATGATCACCAATCACGGTTATCTGGACAATCCCACATTTCGCGGTATGCGCCAGAGTTTGATGAAAAGCTTTGACGAGATTTATATTCTCAATCTACACGGCAACAGCCAGAAAAAAGAGACAACGCCCGAAGGGGGCAAAGATGGGAATGTATTTGATATTCGCCAGGGCGTAGCGATTGCTTTATTCATCAGAAATAAAAAACAAAAAGATTCTCAAGTGTATTATGCCGATCTATTCGGGCTGCGTGAAGAAAAATATGATTGGCTTAATAAGAATATTTTTCTTAAAGAAAATTATTTAAAAATAGAGCCGCAAAGCCCTTATTATTTTTTAGTCCGGAGGCATACTGAAAAAATAAAATATTATTTAAATTGGAAAGCAATAACCGAAATTTTTCCAATTAACCAAACGGGTATAATTAGTGGTCGTGATAAACTCACTATAGGGTTTTCAAAGCAAGATATTTGGAATCGTGTGCTTGCATTTAGTAAGATGGATATAGAAGTTGCTCGGCAAGCTTATAATCTTGGTAAGGATGCAAGAGATTGGAAGGTAGAAACGGCACAAAAAGATTTATGGTTAGAGAATGATCTTTCTAAGGATAATATCATATCTATCCTATATCGACCGTTTGATACAAGATTTATATACTATTTACCACGGAACAAAGGCTTTATCCGCTGGTCTTATTATAAATTCATGCGCCACATGCTGGAAGAAAATATTGCCATTATAACCGCAAGAAGTAACAAATCTTTGGATATGGATCATTTCTTTATTACAAATTCTATTATGGAAACAAAGTGTGGGGAAAGAACAACACAATCGGCAATATTTCCTTTATACCTCTATCCAGATAAAAATAAAAAAGACCTTTTCAACCAGCATCAAGCCGAAAAAGAACCGAATATTCCACTATCCCTGCTTGATAAATTATCATCCCACTACGGGCAGAAACCCACACCAGAAGATATTTTCTATTACATCTACGGCGTCTTTTACAGCAATATCTACCGCAAAACCTACGCCGAGTTTTTAAAGATTGATTTTCCGCGTGTGCCTTTTACTGCTGTTCACGACCTGTTCAAGAAAGTGGGCGAACTTGGCAGGGAACTGGCTGACCTGCACCTGCTCAAAAGTCAGGCGCTCTCTCCACCGGTTGCCAAATACCAGGGCAGCAGCGATAACGACCGGGTTGAAAAGATTACCTATAAAGAAGATGAGCAGCGCATTTATATCAATAAAGATAAATATTTTGAAGGCATTGCACCGGAAGTCTGGAACTATCACATCGGCGGATACCAGGTTTTAAACAAATATCTGAAAGACCGAAAAGGTCGAATAATGGACGATGCGCCACACTATTGCCGCATCGTTACTGCGTTGAGTAAAACCCTAAAGATTCAAAAAAAGATAGATGAGATTTATCCCGAAGTAGAAATGGAACTCATTGACGCAGAGGAAAAAAATTAGCCCATGCCGAAAGTAAGCGTAATCATACCGACATATAACTATGGCAAATATATTGAAAAAGCCATAGATAGCGTCCTTGCTCAGACCTATAAGGATTTTGAAATCATTGTCGTAGATGATGGCTCTACAGACAATACCAGGGAAATAATAGAAACCAGATATAAGGACAAGGTTCGATATTTTTACCAGGAAAATAAAGGCGCACCGGTAGCAAGAAACAAAGGCATTAAAGAATCTATGGGCGAATATTTAGTTTTTTTGGATGCAGATGATTGGTTGATGCCTATGGCATTGCTGTCCAGACTTGAATATTTAAAAAAACATTCTGATTGCGGGTGGGTTTATGGAGCATGTTATTACTATGACGAATACGGGAGAGACGTCACGGAGAGGTTCCATTTGTATCCCTTTGCATACAGAAATAGACGGGAAGGGAATATTCTGGGGCACATGTTACTTGGGGAATTAATTCATACCCCTGCCGTCATGATTAACCGTGATTTATTGTTAGATGTAGGCGGTTTTGATATCACTCTCCCGTGCTTGCAAGACTACGAGTTATGGCTGCGCGTGGCAGATCAATCACCTGTGGGATTTATTGATGAGTGCAATGTAGTGGTGGTAACCCATGAAGGTTCTATCAGTCAGTCCGGAACGGATGGTTACCGGACAAGATTGAGAATAATGCGGCAGGCGGAAATCATGTACCCTGAAGTTGTCCGGACGCTCGGACACAAATGGCAACGAAACTTTGCAAAAGTGATAGCCGAAAGGGGACGGCACATGACAATTGAAGGGGATGTCTCCGGTGGTCGAAGATTGTTGTTGGAAGCTATCAAAAAGGATCCATTTTATCCACGTCACTTTTTGGGTTATGTTAAGACATTATTGTATTTTGAATAGATGAGGCAAAAGACACATGCACAGCCGGAACCTGAGAGCCTGTCCACTATGTGGAAGTTATAAGGGAAGCAGCTTTGATCACCTCGGCTATACTGTTGTGCGTTGTGATCAGTGTGGACTCGTTTTTGTTCATGAGCAGCCAGACATCTCCGGTGATAAGTTATATGACGAGGGGTATTATCGGGGTTCAAGCGAGCACAAGGATAATCTTGATAACGAAAATGTCCTTGACCCTGAACGTATTTCAGTACGCCTTGAAAGCTGTCAGGCTGTTGTGGAATCGGTTATGTGGCATCACTCAATGCCAGGCAGATGGCTGGATATAGGCTGTGGCCCAGGCTTCTTGCTTTCCCAGGCGGAAGTCAGCGGATGGAAGTGTACCGGAATCGACACCTCTTCTTTTGCGACCGATTTTGCCCGAAACAAATTCAACCTTACCGATGTGCATACAGCTTCCATAGAAGATGCAAATTTTACAGATCAAATGTTTGATGTGATCAGTATGCAACATGTGATTGAGCATTTTTTTAATCCGCGTGATACCATGCGCCGGGTTATCGCATGGCTGAAAACGGGCGGTCTCCTTTACCTGGAAACTCCCGATATCGGCTCCCAAATTGCCCGTCGTGAAGGACTAAACTGGGAGCATATTAAACTTCCTGAACATGTTGTTTATTTTTCAGAATCTACTTTAAGATATTTATTTGAACAATTAAACTGCGAAATTGTTTTTGTTCATCACCCCGTAGAAGGAACAGGCCTCATGAACAAAGTATGCGGCGGAAAAGTTCAGGCCAGACTGTTATATGACCGATATCTGAAAAACCCTATTTTTAGAACAGCCGTCCAAATCATCCGCTACCTTAATGAATTATATCGATTCCGGCTGAGGGGAGAATCAGATATAATATACATTTTAGCCAGAAGGGTTGAATGAAAGAAAACATATTAAAAATGCTTATTCGCCTTCTTTCTAAGGGTTCATGTGCTTTAAGAGGGCGAAGAGAACTTCCTGACCCGGATACCGTTCGCCGAGTTGTTGTGCTTCAAATGAGTGGAATTGGAGACCTGCTGCTGATCACCCCAGCACTTCGGGCGCTCCACCGTACCTATCCCCTGGCCAGCATCGACATCATAACCTACAACCTCAAGAATGCTGAGTTTCTTTTCAGGTTTCCTTATATAAGAGATGGGTGTGACTTTCCGCTTTTTGACATAGAATTAAAGCGTATGTGGAGTCCGTCATTCTGGCGTATGCTGGGGAAGCCGATTCGTTTCATGAAAAGTGAGCCCACAGATATTTACGTAAGTTTTCATCATACATGGTTGCCTCAATGGTACCTTTTTGAACTGTGGATAGCAGCACGTTCCGGAGCACGATTCAAGGTTGGAATTAATCCTGATTATATTCGAGATTCCGGCGTATTTGACCGGTTAGTTCCCGAATCCCTCCTTGGAAACCGCCACTATTGTCCCTTTTTCCTGGATATTGTGAATCTTCTCGGAGCAGCGGGGAATGATTACTCGACCGAATTCCCCCTTGAACCACATGAAATCGAAGAGGCAAGAACTCGTATCCACACGGTAATGTCCGATCATAAGAGAGTTGCATGTATTCATGCAGGGGCATCGTTTACTGCTCAGCGGTGGCCTATAGACCGTTTCTGTAAGCTTGTAAAAATGCTGGAAGCAGATGGCTGCGGAATCGTCCTGATTGGAACCAGCGAGGAGCGCGAGCTTAGTAAGCATATTGCAGAAGGTCTTTCAGATGGGGACTGCCTGGATGCAACGGGGAACACAAATCTTTTTCAGATGGCCGCGTTAATAGATGCATCTGATCTCTTTATCGGAAACGATTCGGGCCCCATGCACATCGCTATTTCACGGAAACGCCCTACGATTGGTCTGATTGGTCCAGGGAAGCCTCGTTATCATCAATATAAGCCAAATGAAGCAGTGATAATAAAAAATTCTATCCTGCCTGATACAAAAGAAAACAAAGAGATAGACTTCCCATGGACGATTACGGTTGAAGATGTGTATGAAAAAGCAAGGGGATTGCTTTCATGAAGATATTAATTATAGTGAATGAATACCCGCCGGAAAAAATCCGCGGGACTGCAATGGCTACGGAGGCTCTCGCAAAATCTTTAACAAAGAGAGGCTGGCATGTGCACGTGATTGTAACCTGCAGGGACAGTGCGTCTGAGAGAGAAGTTGCAGAAGGGATAAAGCTCTATCGCCTCCGGCCATGGCCGATTCCATATACCCGAACAATCCAGAGATTTTTTAAGATACTTAGATTGGCTCTCCAGATTAGACCAGATATAATTCAGGGGCAGGCAGCTTCCTGTGGTCTATTTGCCGCTATTGTCGGAAAGATTTTGAGAACTCCTTCCGTCACTTATATGCAGGGACATGATCTTTATGAATCCGGACCGATTAGGCGGCATATTGAGATTCGGCCATCTGTAAAATATGCCACAAAGACCATTGCAGCAACGGACGAACTTGCAAGAGGCGTTAAACCCTATGCAGGAGAAAACGTTGATGTGATTCCTTATGGCTACCAGCCAGAAAATATTACAGTCCAAGCGATGGAAGCAGTAAAAGAACGAATGAGAAAAGGGGTTCCTAATATCCTTTTTGTCGGATATTTACACCCAGACAAGGGCACCGCCTTCCTGCTTTCCGCTGTTTCACTTTTAAGGGTAAGATTGCCCGAGATATTTCTCCATCTGGTTGGTGATGGACCATTGCGCAATGAGCTGGAACTGCATGTAAAACGCGAGGGAGTATCCGAGAATGTTTGTTTTTATGGATCGCTTTCACATATGGAGGTGCTTGCCATGATGCGAACCGTGGATCTTTTTGTGTTGCCAAGCATAGAAGAACCGTTCGGGATTGTTTTGATTGAAGCGCTCAACCAGGGTTGCCCTGTTGTAGCAACAAGAATTCGCGCAATTCCCACCATAATCGAAGACGGTATAACCGGCACGCTTGTTCCTCCCCGCGACCCGGAAGCGATTGCCCGGGCAGTATATTCAATTCTTACAGATAGTTCCATGTGCATGAAGATGAAACAATCCTCACGCATTGCGGGGAAAAAGTTTAACTGGGATTTCAATGTTGAGCGATTTGAAAGGGTCTATGGGGAGATTTTAAAGTGAAATGTAATATAAAGCTTTCGATCGTTATTGTGAGCTTCAATACAAAAAGTCTTCTCAAACGATGTCTCGGATCTATCCGCCTCTATCCACCTTCTGCATCTCATGAAACGATTGTTGTAGACAATGCTTCTTCTGATGGAAGCGCAGAAATGGTTGCTTCGTTGTTTCCGGAGGTAAAACTTATAAGATCTGCAGAAAATCTTGGTTTCGCGGCGGCAAACAACCGGGCGCTTCGAATTGCCGGTGGGGAATTTATTCTCTTTCTTAACTCAGACACAGAGCTTCTTCCCATATCACTCGATCCGCTTCTTCGACACTTTGAAATGCATCCTGAAACAGGGATTGTTGGTCCCACTGAGCAGTTTGAAAATGGCAATCCATATCCAACAATCTGCCCTTCTCCTGACCTGAGTTTTATATTCTTCAACCATTCAGGGTTGCGAAGAAGATTTTATAAGAACAAGCTAATCAATCCATACAGGCTTTTATGGGAACGGGCGCAAGTCACGGGAGAACCCGTTGAGGTGGACTGGCTCTCTGGTGCAAGTATGATGGTTCGTTGTCAAGTACTGGATGAGATAGGTTTTTTCGATGAGGGGTATTTTTTTTATATGGAAGAGACGGATCTTTGTGAACGTGTCCGCAGGGCCGGCTGGAAGATTGATTTTATTCCTCAATCTCGAGTAATTCATCATGGCGGTCAATCCACAGGGAAAGTAAAAAGCGGGCTTCTTACGTTGTCTGGAGCAATGAGTGAAATCCACTACTTTAAGAAACACAGGGGATTGGTAGAACTCAGTTTCCTTAGAATCTTTTTTCTCGTTGAATATTCCCTGAAAGCGGTTATAGTGAAAGCGAACGATCCACGCCGATGGGCCTACCGTAAAATAATTCGAGCAGCACTCGGTTTTCGTAAGACTTTGGTAAAAGAAAAAGATCGTTTAAGAAGGTAAAGCAATTATTGTTTCTTAATGTTCCTGTTAATTCAGTCTAAATTAAAAAAAGATAGTGGAAGGCAGTTTTTAGTATGCCCAGTCCCGGATATTATACTCACCACCGTAAGGATATTATCTCTCTTATCCCACCAGGGACGCAGAAAATTTTAGAGGTTGGATGTGGTACAGGTGGAACCGCAGGTGAGTTGCGAAAAAAAGGAGTACAAGAAATAATTGGCATAGAGATAAATGAATGGGCAGGTGAGAAGGCGAAGACTCAATTTGACAGGGTGATTATTGGTGATGTTGATAGAGTATCGAAAGATATGCCCGATGCTTATTTCGATCTAATTCTTTACAGTGATGTATTAGAACATTTAGTGGATCCTTGGAAAACCGTCGCATCGCACAAGCGATTAATTAAATCTAAAGGTTATATTCTCCTCAGTATTCCTAATGTCAGGCATTGGCGAGTTCTTTACAATCTTCTGATTCGCGGCCGATGGAGCTATCAGGATGAAGGTGGTATCCTTGACCGAAGTCACCTTCGTTTTTTTACACGGTATGAATTGTTAAAAATGATCTATGAAGCAGGATATGTACCCGTAGCTGAAGGCCACAATGAATTTGGAACCTTTATAAGACGGATTGATCGTATGTCTGCAGGCATATTGCGTGGTTTTATAATTTGGCAGTATTTTATTCTGGCGCGTATGTTGTGAATATTATTACTCCGGCAACAATATACGTCAAAGCCGGAATCCATAATTGGCCTGGATGCCGGATCAAGTCCGGCATGACATTTGACATGTTTAATTGCCATAGTAATAATATAAACACTTAATCAGATGAACTCTATTTAAAGCGATTTATGACCAGTCAGGTGGATTTATGAAATTAAGCCTAAGCGAAAAATTATCAAATGCAGTTTGGCAATCCGCTGTAAATGTGGAAAGAATATTTGTCCGGCAGCCAAACATGCAGAACTCGCCAGGGTTGATCTGGCACGAAAAACATAAATCTTCAGATGTTCCAATTATTTCTATAATCATTCCTACCTTTGACGCATTTCGTGACGGGTATTTTCCGAAATTGCTTTATCAGATTGACTCGCAAGGTTTAATGGCCTTTGAATTGATAGTGATTCGAGGTGATTTCCGCCAGGGACGCGCGATCAATAGTGGTGCTGCTTTGGCCAAAGGGAAATACCTTTTAACCCTGGATGATGACACGTCACTGCCTGATCCGGAGACCTTTAGTAAATTGGTGACGGTCATGGAGAAGTATCCTGAAATAGGAATGGCTGGTGGAAATAATGTCATCCCGGAAGATGCAAGCTCTTTTGTAAGAAGGGTAATAAAGCAGATCCCACGGCGTTCATGGAGACCTGTCCAAGAAATTACCGATTCAGATCTTGCCGAACATCCCTGTCTGATTATGCGCACTGAGGAATTTAAGAAAGTGGGTGGAGAGAACGAACTGATTCCCCGTGGTTTGGACCCATATCTGCGTGAAGAATTTAGAAAGATGGGCAAACGGGTTGTAGTGGTGCCTGGAGTGATTTACCATCATTTGCCACCAAATAACTTGAGCAAGCTTTTGCGTCAATTTTATCGAAATGGCGGGCAGGCTGCCTATACCAATCGTAACTTTCCGCAATGGGTAATTGAAACACCGTCAAAACACGGTTCATTCAAAGCACACAAGCCGTTTCTGTTGCGCCTTTTGCGGTTCCCAATCCATTTACTAAAAGCGTTGATAACAGGGAAACCCATCTGGTTTCTGTGTGAGGTGGCCTATGCTTTGGGCTTCGTATATGAATTGCTTTTTGCAAAAGAGTCACATGAACAATCAATTTAAGACGAAAAATTGTCCATACTGCAAAGCCCAAGGGAATTTCTATTTTAATCCACAGATTTCGCAGATTACCCCGGTACCATCTGCCGGAGGTACGGGGCAGGCACGGATTACCACATGGCAGTTTAATTTCTGGTGGAAGGGTTCTCAGGGGTCCTTCACTGAAGGTGATTGCAGGAAAAGAGTAGGAAAATCAAGAAAGTGCACCTAAGGAACGTCTGGCTGGCATGGTTCTGATCCTGCGATCGAGGATATCGCGGCCCTTAACGCTCATTATTTTTAAGAGTATGCTTTAGTTTTAACAGATGGCTGATCACAAGGTTTTCAAAGCGAGTCCCTTTATTTGAACGGACAATATTTGATGGTTTCGTAAAAAGTCCCAAAACCGTCATGCCGGACTTGATCCGGCATCCAGAACATATTGAATTTACTGGATTCCGGCTTTCGCCGGAATGACGAAAAAGGGTACTTTTCGACTTTTTACGAGTCCATCATATTTGATAGCACTTTAAATTTGCCATGGCAAATTTAAAGTGCTATCAAAAAAAGCCTTGATTTCAAAGGCTTTCATTATAATTTGACAAAGTATTTCTATATTGGTATGAATTACTTATTCAGAAAGATGGAGGTATAAAATATGAAAATATCCGAACGAGGGCAAATTACTGTCCCCAAGCCGCTTCGCGATCGATTTGGTTTGTATAAGAATGTTGAGGTTGAAATTATTTCGACAAAAGAGGGTATTTTAATTCAAAAACGCAGTCGCAGTAAACATCCAGTTGATTCGGTGTACGGGATTCTCGGACAGCCATCTGATACTGATACATATATTGAAGAGGTCAGGGGAAGATGATCACTGCTGTTGATACCAATATCCTCCTGGATGTTTTCCTTCCGGATAAAAAATTTGCTTCAGATTCTTCAAAACTTCTAAAACTGGCATACGACGAGGGGGCGTTGATTATCTGCGATATAGTTTATGCTGAACTTGTGCCACAATTTGAGAAAAGACTTGTACTGGACAGCGCATTGGCCACTATAAATGTGTCTTCTTCATCTGTGGATAAAGATGTTGCATTCATTGCCGGGGAAAGATGGAAAGTTTATAGAAAGTCGGGTGGGGAAAGAAAACGAATTATTACAGATTTTCTCATAGGTGCACACGCTATGGTCAAGGCAGAACGCTTCCTCACTCGAGATAGAGGTTTCTATAAATCCTATTTTCCTGATCTTAAAATATTTTCACTGTAATCGGTCAGTCTGATTTGATTGGATTTTCTGATTGAATGAATATTATCAAAAAGAATTTGATCAAACTGTTGATGATGAAGAGGGTTGAATCTTGAATATTCTATTTGTATCTGATGTTTCGATTGCCGAGGTAATTGGTGGGGCGGAAAGGGTCCTGTTTGAGCAGAGCACCCTTTTGCAGAAGAGAGGGCATGACATTCATATCCTGACCCGTAAATTACCGGAGCATAAATTAGGCCATGAAGTTATTCATGGCGTTAATGAATGGAGATACGATGTTGATCAAAGCAATGCTTTTTCTTATATCAAGTCCATTTCATTGAACTGCAAGAAACTTTTTGAATCACTTCAAAATCAGCATTCTTTTGACTGCATAAATTTTCACCAACCCTTTTCTGCTTTTGGAGTAATCCGTTCCCCTGCCAGCAGGAAAATAAGAAAAGTATATACGTGTCATTCTCTTTCTTTTGAGGAATTTCAGTCGAGAAACCCCCGGCCAAAAAACATTATAGGAAGAATCCCGCATTTTCTGAATATCAAGGTGCGAAAATTTATCGAAAGAAAGGCTTTGCTTAGATCTGACGTGGTCGTTGTTCTCAGCCGGTTTACCGGAAAGAAATTACAGCGTGCCTATAAGATTTCTTCCGAGAAGATTACAATTATTCCGGGAGGCGTTGATCTCGAGCGCTTTCATCCCACTGCCGATAGAACTAAAATAAGACAACAGTTAAATATTCCTCAAAAAAAGATGATATTATTTACAGTGAGGAACCTTGTGTCCAGAATGGGGTTGGAAAATCTGCTATATGCCGTCAAGGATGTAGTTGAAGCAGTGCCTGATGTCTATCTTGTTTTGGGTGGAGAGGGGCCTGTGAAAAATGACCTTATTTCATTGACTCAAAAACTGGGGATAGAAAATCACGTAAAATTCGTCGGTTTTGTCCCGGAAGGACTGCTTCCTGATTACTATCGCATGGCAGATATATTTATTCTTCCCACCCTCGAATTAGAAGGATTCGGATTGATTACTCTGGAAGCTCTGGCGTCGGGTGTTCCCGTTTTAGGAACGCCGGTAGGCGGGACGGTTGAAATTTTGAGCAGGTTTAATTCTAAATATCTCTTTAAGGATACCAAACCGGAATCCATGGCAGAATTGATTATTAAAACCTGTCAGGAGTTCAGGAATAATCCGGAGTGCTGGCAAGATGTTTCATCTCGGTGCAGGTTATTTGTGGAGGAGGATTATTCCTGGGGAGTAAATGTCAGGTTGCTGGAAAATGTATTTGCAGGGGTAACGACAAGATGAAAATCATGAAAGAAATACCTGTTTTACTCTATCAGAACATAGGCCATTATCCAGAGAATGCCATGGAGGATGGTATTCTGCCTGAAAGTTTCAGGGAGCAGATGAGGTTTTTCTCAGAAAATGGCTATAATATCGTAACGCTGGACCAGGCGCTGGGTCATTTCGCCGGTCATGACAACCTGCCCCCAAAATCCCTCGCGATTACTGTTGATGGTGGCTATCGAGACGCCTACACGGATGTACTCCCCGTTTTAAAAAATCATAAATTTCATGCGACATTTTTTATCATTCCGGGATGTATCGGTGGCAAGAGAAAGATTAAGGGGAATTCTATAGCGTGCTTAAGCTGGAATGAGGTAAATGAAATAGCAAAGAGCGGCATTGAAATAGGCTTGCTGGCCTATGAAGGCAAAGTAATTAAGGGGCGGTATGATGAAGAATCTATAAAACAAAGCATCTCAAATTCATTAAAAATAATGACTGAAAACTATAGTGGGGATATCCGATTCTGTGCGTTCAAGGAGGGAGTGCCTGAAAAACCTCTGTGGGACTTTTTAAAGGGCCATGGATTTCAGGCTGTTTTCACGCAGTGTCCCACAAATCGAAAACCCAGTCTTACTGGTATTGGAAGAATACAAATCGATGACGATGACCTCAATATTTTTCTCACCAAGATTTCTAAAATATATCTTTTCTTCAAAGATAAACGTTCCTGGAAATATATTCGCAAGTATAAAATTGACAAGGTAGCTCATCGAATATCGGAAACCTTAAATCGGATTAAAAGCTGTAAACGGTTATAAACTATGTGCGGAATCTGCGGAAAATTAAAAATAGATGGTCGGCCGGTCGAAGAGGATTTGCTGCGTAAGATGGCTTCGGTTCTTTCACATCGCGGGCCGGATGACGATGGGGTGTATCTGAGCTCAAAGCAAAAAGCTCAAAGCTCAAAGGTGAATGTAGGTTTGGGGCACCGAAGGCTCAGCATTATTGATTTGTCCGAGGCCGGTCGCCAACCGATGTCAAATGAGGACAAGACCGTCTGGATGGTGTTTAATGGTGAGATTTATAATTTTCAGTCTTTGAGATCGGAGCTTGAAGGTAAAGGACATTATTTCAGCTCCCATACGGATTGTGAGGTTGTTATTCATCTTTATGAAGAGGATGGTATTGAAGGAGTAAAAAGGCTTACCGGCATGTTTGCCTTTGCGATATGGGACGAAAAATCTAATAAACTTTTCCTGTGCAGGGACCGTCTGGGCATAAAACCACTTGTTTACTATTGGAATGAAAAAACCCTGACTTTTGCTTCGGAGATAAAGGGGGTATTGCAGGATCCGGATGTTACGAGAGAGATTGACTGGGATGCCCTTGAACTTTATCTTACCTTCAATTCTATCACGGCGCCCTATACGATATTTAGAAATGTTAAGAAGCTCAGGCCGGGGCATATTCTGGTTTTCAGTAAAGGGAAAATTGAGGAGAAGGAATTCTGGAATATTGACAGAAGTTTGCAGATAGAAACAGACGGCGATGACGATTTCACCACGATGAAGGACCGATTGTTCAAGGTTATTGAAGGTGCTGTCAAAGAGAGAATGATTGCCGATGTCCCCCTGGGTGCATTCCTGAGCGGTGGGATAGATTCAAGTATTATTGTAGGGCTAATGGCGAGAAATTCCAGCAAACCGGTAAAGACCTATTCGATCGGTTATAAAGATATGCCGATGTTTGATGAAACAGCTTATGCAAGGGAAGTGGCCGCATTTCATAAGACGGATCACCATGAATTCAGGCTTGGCGCAGAGGATATTATTGGTGCAATTCCAGAAGTGCTGCATTCATTTGACGAACCCTTCGCAGACTCATCAGCAATTCCCTCTTTTATTGTATCCAGAGAAACCGCCAGGAATGTTAAAGTCGCCCTTTCCGGTGACGGCGGGGATGAGCTCTTTGCCGGTTACCGGATGTACGCAGGGGAGGCATGGCGTTCAAGATATCAAAAGATTCCTTCGTTCATCCGTAAAAAGATTATGGAACCCGTTCTTTTAGCGCTTCCCGAATCGAGGGATCATAAACTGCTGGAACACATCAGAAGATTGAAGAAATTTTTAAGGGGAGCAGGGAAAGAAAGCCTTGCGGAGCGCTTTTTCGCGTGGAATGAGATATTCTCCAAGGATTTGAGAGAAAGTATTTTTGCGGGATCTGCAAATGCAAACAATGATTTGGGGAATAAGATACTCTCGGAAAGGTTAAACGAGACAGATGCCGATGATATTAACCGGATGCTCTACGCAGATGTAAAAGAGTCGCTTCCCGCGGATATGCTGAAAAAGGTAGACGCAATGAGCATGCTCAATTCCCTCGAGGTAAGGGTCCCGTTTCTGGATCACCGGGTATGTGAACTGGCCTTTTCCATCAATGGCCGCTGGAAAATCAAGAATGGAAAGGGGAAATATATCCTGCTGGAAACCTTTAAGGATATTTTGCCGGAATCTTTGCATAACAGGCCGAAATGGGGGTTTGAAATGCCGGTCAGCAAGTGGCTAAAGTCTGATCTAAGATACTTGATCGATGAATATCTGTCGAGAGAAGTAATTGTTAAACAAGGGATTTTTAATTATGATGTTATCGAAACGTTAATTAATAGCCTTATGCAAAACCGCTTTGATACATCCTGGCAGGTCTGGAATCTGATAGTGTTTCAGGTCTGGTATTCCAATTATATTGAAGGGCGGTAGTATTGAAGATTAAAACGATTCATATCATTACGCGCTTGGACAAGGGAGGTTCTGCCGAGAATACCCTCTTGACTGTGATGGGTCTTGACAGAGAAATATATGATGTTGTCCTTGTTCATGGACTTTCCATAGAATCGAATATGGCGGAAGATGAATTCAGGGCTGTAGAAAAAAGCTTAATGGACGTAGAAAAGGAAGGCGTCAGGGTTATAACCATCCCCAGTCTTGTCAGAAGAATCCATCTTTTTTACGATTTGAGGGCATTTTTCGCCCTGATTAAAATCCTGCGAAATGAACGCCCCGATATTGTTCATACTCATACTTCCAAGGCTGGCATTCTGGGAAGATGGGCGGCTTTTTTTGTTCGGGTTCCTGTCATTATCCACACACCGCACGGCCACGTGTTCTGGGGATACTTTGGCAAATTGAAAACGAGGATCTTTATCCTCTTAGAGAAGATTTCCGCCCTTGTTACAGACAGACTTGTCATGCTCACGGAACAGGAAAAAATCGATCATCTTCATTTTCACATTGCTCCCGAGAATAAGTTTTCAGTGGTGCATAGTGGAATCAATCTCGATGAATTTTCCAATACGTCAGTTGATCCAGCGGCGATGAAAAGAAGGCTGGGGATACCTGAAGATAATCTGATAGTCGGAACTGTAGGGCGGCTCACATCAATCAAAGGGCACAGATACCTGATTGAAGCGGCAAGAAAAATTGCTGGTTCCAGGCCCGATACAACCTTTGTCATACTGGGTGATGGTGAGCTTTTAGATGAACTCAAGAATATGGTCACCAGGTCTGACATAGAAGAGAATATAAAGTTTCTGGGATGGCGGTCGGATGTGGCTGAGGTTATGTCCACCTTTGATATATTCGCACTTCCATCACTCAATGAGGGGATGGGGAGAGTGCTCGTTGAAGCCATGGCTTTGGGTAGGCCGATTGTGGCGAGTAATATTGGTGGAATCCCTGACCTTGTAGTTGACTGTGAAAACGGGTATCTGGTCTCTGTCGGTGACGTCGAGTCCCTGGCCGCAAGGATAAGAAAGCTTCTTGATGATCCCGAAAAAAGGGAAGAGATGGGCGAATGCGGGAAAAAGATAGCCATTGATTACAGTGCGAATGCAATGGTACAAAAGATTGATCGGGTTTACCGGAAGCTGGTGTTTTCGCGTTGCCATTCCGAAGAGTGAAACGATGAGAAATTTTCACGATGTAACAGGCTGATAAACAGGATTTCACACATTCGTTCGAAATGACGGAGTGAGCGGGTGAAAGGACAGAGAGGAGAGTTCGCAGTGACTGAAAAAACAATTTTGCAAAGGCGGGACTTACTTAAAAGAATGGCACTGATCCTAATCTTTGCGGTGGTGTTTTTTGCCGTTTGCGCGACAGAATCTTTTTGCTCCGACTATCAGCAGGTTCCCGGTCTGATTGACCTTCGCAGCACGTTCAGTGACGGTGCTAATAGTATAGAATCCCTGGTAGAAATGGCAAAGAAAAGGGGATTTGGGATTGTTATTATCAATGACCACGACAGGTTGGTAATGGAATACGGTGTGCCCCCTTTCAGGAATGTACTCAGAAGAAGGGTTGAGCTGCCCTCCATAAACACAAATGGCGCAAAGGCCTATCTTGATTCAATCAGAGAGGTGCAGAAAAAGTATCCGGATATGATCATCATTCCAGGCTCGGAGACAGCCGCTTTTTATTACTGGACCGGCTCATATTTAAAAAAGAATCTCACCGCTCATGACCATGAAAAACGTATTCTGACCATAGGAATGGCAAAGCCCGGAGATTATGAAAACCTTCCCATTGTCCACAATGGGTTTTCTAATATATACATTGGCACTGCCGTTCCGGGAATAATAATCGCTTTAATCAGCCTTGCTTTGGCTCTTCCGTTGATTAAATGGAGAGGGTTTTACAGGATCGCTGGTATAATTATTGCCGTTTTGAGCGTTTTATGCATTATAAACAGCAATCCCTTCAGGAATTCACCCTTTGATCAGTATCATGGTGACCAGGGGATGGCACCTTACCGTCTTTTGACAGATTATGTGGATTCGAGAGGCGGCTTGACTTTCTGGAACTATCCAGAAACTAAATCGGGAATTAGAAAGTTGGGGCCGATTCAGGTTAATACGCCCCCTTATCCTGAAGTGTTGGAAGAATCTGAGGGTTATACGGGATTTGCCTCTCTTTACGGGGATAATATAACCGTTACAGAGCCGGGAAACGTATGGGACAGGGTTCTGGTTGCGTATTGCGATGGGACAAGAAACAGACCGGCGTGGGGAATATCTACGGCAGATTTTCATGAGGAAGGCGGGGCAGGAGAAAAACTCGGGAATTTTCCAACCATTTTTCTTCTTCAGGAAAAAAGCAGAAAAGGGGTTATGGATGCGCTTAAAAATGGGAAGATGTATGCCTATCAGGGGGATTATCTACAGGGGGTCAAGCTTGAAGAGTTCTCTGTGTCCTCTCCAGATAGCGCAAAGTCAGGAATAGCGGGTGACGAGATTACATTGAAAGATAGCCCCAGGATCAGGATCTCCCTCTCAGCGGCCAAGATCTCGGAGAGAAAAGTAAGTGTGCGACTGATAAAATCGGGGAAATTGCTCGAGACCTTTGAAGGTACGTTGCCCATGCAGATCGATTATCAAGACGGGTATTTTAAACCCGGCGAAAAGGTATATTACAGGATGGATATGCGCGGCTATGGTACACTGGTTTCCAATCCAATCTTTGTGAAGTTTGAGAGTCTAGCAAAACGTGCTTATTAATATCCCATTGCCTTGTCTTTATACTTTTTGACAAGATCGTCGATATTTTCTTTGCCGGTCTTCCCCGCCATTCCCTTCTCGAAATCCTTCATCTTCTCAGCAACGATCCGATCCGTCTGCTTTTGAATTATCCTATCCACAAAAGATGGCACATTGCAGGTAATAAAGGCCAGACCAAACCCCAGCACAAGGCAAATAGCGGCGATTATCAGGCAATATCGCAATTCACCCTTTTTTAGCAGGCTTCGCTTTCTCTTCACCCTTATCTTTTTATGTTTACTGTCAATATTCATACTCTTAAATTGTTATTCAGTAAAGTAATATGAATTAACTTTAAGACCCTACAGCTTCCCCTGTTTGGTAATTTACCCTTTTTTGAAAGTATTTTCAATTGAATTATTAACTCAATTTTCGGGTTTAATAAAAGCGAGGCGTGATATGGTTTAATATATTGATATTATGATAAATAAAGCTTGAAGAGCCCAGTCTTTTGATTTATAGTGAATTTTGCACAAAACACAACAATATCAAAAGGAAAAGGCTCGTGTGAACCATATCAAGATCGCCTCCTAAACTCAAGCTGATGTTCACGTTTTTGACAAGATTGACGATTTTTTCAACCGCTTCAATGTTTCAACCATGCTCCGCCGCTGTGG
>Ga0222635_1000435_pt1 | contig 17229 bp, 17 predicted proteins | sample AntAcemetagen139_FD_179809 | JGI IMG/M metagenome (GOLD analysis project Ga0222635, IMG submission 179809) | Saline water microbial communities from Ace Lake, Antarctica - #139 | ecosystem: Environmental > Aquatic > Non-marine Saline and Alkaline > Saline | place: Antarctica: Ace Lake...
TCTTTTTAATCCGTTACGACCTGAACAGACTCGTGGATTTTCAGAGTTTGCAGCGGGGTTAAAAGATCTTCACGACATGGACCGATACATGGAGGCTGAGAAATTAGCGGCTCTTGAAGATGCCTGTATGACCGGAATTATAAAGACTAATGACCCCCAGGGTTTTCAGGCTGCATATACAGATCCTACCGCAGACAGACCGGAAGGTTATGAGCGCATTCACGAATTTGCACCGAATATGAATCATTATCTCATGCCGAATGAAGATTATGACCTTCATAAGCCCAGTCGTCCGAATGATCAACTTGAATCATTTATCAATCAATTAATGCGCGGTCCGGCCAATGCCCTGGATATGCCGCCGGAAGTATTTGCCCAGAATTGGCAGGGCATGAACTACTCAAACGCCCGGACGGTTCTACTCAACTTCTATGCGGCCTGTGCAATGCGTCAATGGTATCTCATCAATCATTTGTGTATTCCGGTTTGGGAGAATGTTGGAACCCGGTTAGTCATAAAGGGAAAAATACAGGCCAGGGGTTTTGACCGCCGGAAAGACGATTATTTAAGAAGTGACTGGATACCGGCGGTTTATCGGAAATGGATTGACCCGAAAAAAGAGGCTGAGGGCAACCAGATAGACCTTGATAATATGGTTGAGATTTTACCTGATGTTTTGGCCGAACGGGGCAAGGATTTTGATGCTCATATCGAGAAGAAAGCCAGATCCATGAAGAAGATTCAAGCCGTAGAAAAGAAATATGGTGTGAAACTTTACCCGGAAAAACCGGAACCTAAGAAACCAAAAAAAGAGGATGGAAAAGAAGATGAAGACAGAACTCTTTTACAGGTCGTTTGAAATAGACCAGAGATCAATCAATGAGAAAGATAGAAGTGTAGCTGTTTCATTTTCTTCCGAAACCCCTGCAAAGAGATGGTTTGGTTCTGAAATTTTGCTCCATGGATCTAAAAACGTTGATTTGTCTCGTTTAAAACGGTTTGGCGCGGCTCTTTTAAACCACAATCCGAATAATATTGTCGGGCCGTTAAAAAGCATAAGTATCAAAGACCGCAGGGGAGAAGCAAAGATTATATTTGATGAGGACGAAGATGGTGAAAAGGCTTTGGGTAAGGTCAAGTCGGGATCTTTAAAGGGTGTTTCAGTAGGTTATACGATTCAGAAATTCCGCGAGGTATTGAACGATGAAACATTTGAAGAAGATGGCGTTAAAATTAAAGGTCCGGCCTTTATTGCTGTTCGTTGGTCTCCACACGAAATAAGCCTAACGCCCGTACCACTAGATCATAATGTCGGAGTAGGAAGAGCTTTAACACGGTCCCTTGAGGGTATCGATATCATTAAATCACAAACAAAGGAGAAAGACATGGATGAAACAAAAGTAAAAGCGATGATTGACGGGGCTATCCGCGAATTAAATTTTGCGAAACCTGAAGATATCCCCAAGGCCGAGGACATTGCAACGGCGGTACGCTCCCTGATCACCGAGGATGCGAAACCCAAAATGTTGGTTGACACTGAAACTCTTCAGGATCTTTTGGGCCGGGCAGGTGCCGTGTCTCTGGAATGTAAAAGCAAAATTGCGGACATGGCAACCCAGGGCAAAACTGAGCCGGAAATGTTGAGAACGATTACCGATGAAGCCACTCTTGACTCTGATGCGGGTGATACGGGCGACAAGGGCACTACATTGGAAGGTAAAAAGAAAATCACAACCCGCGCCCAGGTTACATCTTTTGAAGGGGTTGACGATAAAGACTTTTTCGGTTCAGTTTGTCAGCCTTCCATTTCTTTTAATTAAAATTTAAACGGAGGTAGGCAAAATGGCTGCTGTAAATAGAGACCCGTTTGTATATTCAAACAGAAAGGACGGTAAACCTCATATGTTCAGGGGGCTGGTTAAGGCCGGATCTACCCAGGCAATTAAGCGGGGTGAGCTTTGCACTTGGAACGAAGAGGTCGGTTATTTCACACCGATAGATGCGATTGCCGATCACAGGTATCCTTTGGCGATTGCTGCCGAGGAGCAAAAGGCATCCGGTCGGCATGAGCTTGTCGCTTCCAGATATATTTTGTTCTACTCACTTCATCCCGAGGACATTTTCGAGTTTCCAATTGCCGCTGCACAGTCTTTGGCAGTTGGCGATCCTTTTACCATGACCGCTACGACTACTCAGACGCTAACAGCAAGCACCGGGGCGTTTGCTGTAGCTCATAATGTCGGCTGGGATCACTACCCGCAAGAGGAAGATACCACAATCAGAAATCAAAGCTACGCGAGGGTGTCTTTCAATCCTTGTGTGTCTTATTGGGGTTTCCGGTTCAGCAAATTGATGAATCTTGGCGTAAGGGTTATTACTACCGCTGCTGATCTCACGCTACTTGAAAGCGATATGTATAACACCCTTATTCTTGTAACCGCTGCCAAGACAATAACTTTGCCAGCGGTTAAACCTGGGATGGACACAACTATAGTCGGAACCGGAGCCTATGCCGTGGTGGTTGATCCTGATGACGATGACCAGCTACGCATTGCGGGGGCGCTATTAACCGCCGGTTTTACAATTACTTCAGGTGGTGCGGCTGGGGATAGTGTTCACCTTTTAACAGAGGGTGCCGCTGGTTTTATTGTATTAGATGAAAATGGAACATGGACGGCTGAAACTGCATAATCATTAACAATACGGAGGTATAGAAAATGGCTGCTGTAAATAGAGACCCGTTTGTATATTCAAACAGAAAGGACGGCAAGGCCCATATGTTTAAAGGGCTGGTCCAGGCCGGATCTACCCAGGCAATTAAGCGGGGTGAGCTTTGCACTTGGAACGAAACCACGGGTTACTTTATCCCCATTGATGCGATTGCCGATCACAGGTATCCATTAGCGATTGCTGCCGAGGAGCAGAAGGCATCCGGAAGGCATGAGTTGGTTGCTTCAAGATACATTCTTTTTTATTCACTTCATCCGGAAGATGTTTTTGAATTTCCGATTGCTGCCGCTGCAAGCGTGGCCGTTGGTGATCCCTATACAATGACCGCAACTACAACCCAGACATTAACCGCAAGCACCGGTGCTTTTGCCGTGGCAACCGTTGTCGGTTGGGATCATTATCCACAGGAAGAAGATACCAGCATCAGAAGTCAGAGTTATGCACGATTTTCTTTTAACCCCTGCTGTACTTATTGGGGATTTCGTTTTTCTAAATTGGTAAATCCTGGACGAAGGGTTGTGACAATAGCAGCGACCGGCACTTTGCTTGAGTCTGATATGTATAACACATTAGTTACTCTTGCCGGTACAAGTACTGTAACGCTTCCGGCGGTTAAGCCGGGCATGGACGCTATTTTTGTCAATATTGACGGTGATACTCAATGTCTTGATCCAAATGCTGTTGATTTAATCCGTCTGGATGGGGCGTTACTGGATGTTGGCGATAAGATTACCCAATCTACAATAGGCTTTTCGTGTCGATTGATAACAGAAGGTGCAGACGGTTTTACTTGTTTGGCTCCTGTTGGTGAATGGACTGACGGAAGTTAATTAATTATCAAAAAGGAGATTTAAGATGAAAACATTTATCAAATCAAACCTTGTGAAAATAGGGAAAGGTTTGTCAGTCGGTGATTTAAGGGCATTAGCCCAGCATGAGCCGGAAAACTTTGTCCACAAGGTTCAGCAAGGGGCAGAGGATGGCCACTTGAAGTTGGAAAATCTCAAAGACCTGCGGAGTCTTTATCAGGGCCTTGCAGATGTTGAGGTACAGGTAACGGCTGAAGTGAATGGTGTCCAGAGAACCATTACTTCTCAGGCGTTTCCGATTTTGACCGGCACGGCGACAATTGCACAGATCAACGATTCGTACCAGGCGGTTGAAACCATTGGCGGTGAGCTTGTAACTGATTTTGACGATCCTAAAAAAGTTACGACTATCGCCCAGATTTCAACACTCGACAAGGAAGTTGACGAAGTTGCAGAGAGGGAAGACTTCCCGGAGGTTGGGGCCGAAGAAGAAAAGGTTGAGATCCGGCATAAAAAGAACGGTCGGAAAATTACTTTTTCGGTTGAATCGATCCTCGAGAACGAACTTCAGGATATTGTTTCACGCACCAATGCCCTGGGCGAGATTGCTGCCGAGTGGATTGAGGAACAAACCCTTGCGAGAGTTACCGATGATACCGGTTCGGCTTCTTCTGATGCGGAGCCTTATGTTTATCGACCCGCCGGAACCGGCACGACTCTTTATTCGGCAACGGCGAACACCCCGGGAACTCGCGCACCTTTAGGAAATCGGATCACTACAAATCCATTTGTGGATGAGACCGATCTTGAAAATTGCCGAGTCCGAATGGCAACCATGCTGAATAATCGCGGAAAACGAATTACCATTCCGAGATCCATGATTAAAATCTTGGTTCCTGATGCGATTGTTGGCGCTGTAATGAAGGTTCTCAACTCTGAGTATGTTTCGGGTGTGGAGAACGAGAAATCCAACTGGGGTCCCGGTGGTAAATGGGGCATTCCGGCTGAACGAGTGGTTTCAAGCCCAAAACTGGACGATCTTTCAGGGTCCGCGTGGTATTACGGAGCCTTTCAAAAGCAGTTTAAGCGCAAATGGAAGATGCGGTTTGAGTATGTGACCCTTGGATCAAACACCCAGGCATATCTCAATAGTCAGATCGCTTTTCAAGCCAGATTAGCATGGGACGTTGAAATTGGCGCTGTTGATTATATTTATGTACTTCAGTGCTTGAGTGCAAGCACCGCGCCTAATGATGCAAGATAAACGGAGGTTAAAATGAAACGATTAAAATATTTTCTAATCGCCTTGCTTGGCCTGTGTGTAATTGCTACTTTAGCCTGGGCGGGCACAGTGAGTCAAAAACCGTATGGAATTGCGTTTCCATTTTTTTGGTCATGCAATTATATCATAAATTAAATGACATTCAAAAGCAAACTTACTACGGACTTGTCAGTGTTTTATAACACTGATGAGTTTGCAGAAACCGTGTCTTACACCGCTACGGGTGAAAGTGCGGTTGATATATCGGCAATCGTTACCCGGCAAGGGTCTCATTTAGAGACCTATGTTCGGGGGTCGATAACGGCGGCGGCTATAATTGAGGTTATGAAAAGCGAAGTTACAAATCCTCAACATGGAGATACTTATACTTTCGATTCTCAAACCTGGGAAATGGACCCGGACATTGATGGCGGGGTTATTTATGAAGACGACGAAGAGTTTCACATTGCTTTGAGGCGCAGAGACTAATGATCCATATCGAAATAGACGATAGGCAGATTCGGAGCTTTATGAAGTCCTCTCCTAAGCGTGCTGAGTGGGCCATGAGTGAAGCCCTAAAGATGGCCGGTGGTCATATCAGGAAAGACCTGAAAGCGTATATTGAAGCCGGTCTTTCCGGAATGAAGCCCTTGCACCCGGTAACGGTGGCAGGCAAGAAAGGAAAAACAACCCCGCTTTATAATTTAGCCAAAGCGATTTCTTTTAAATACGGGAAATCAAAGGGTGCTTTGCGGGTAAGAATCGGATGGATTAAAAAAGGTTTACCGGTGATCGTCAAGAGGGCGTTATATGGTCGAAAGCAAAGAGTCACTGAGAAAATACGGTCTATGTTTCACCATCGAGGGTATCATTTACGGAAAACGACCAAAATGTTGACTACCCCTGAACGTCCGGCATTGACCACTTTTTGGAATAGAAAAGAAAAAGAGATCCCGCGTTATGTGGAAAAGCGATTTTTTGAGAAGTTTTTTTCCAAGCAACGCGCAAATTTGAGGTTTTAATAATGGCTAAACTAACCGGAATGGACGGTGTTTTAAGGGTTTATGATAGTAGCGCAATCCTTTTAGGAACCGCTCCACGAGACGATGCCACGGTGGATATTGTTACATGGGACGGTTCAACGACTTATGCTAATATTACTGCCGCCGTGGATACAGACGACACAAGCTATTCATCTGACTTCCTTACAGACAATGACGATGCGGTGTTTATCGGTGCTGACGTTTCTTTTGCGATGATTCAATTCAAAAAGGATGGTGCCAGTCAATACGCCGTATCATCCGGGGCGCTGAAAGCTTATTATTTTGACGGCACCAATTTTGACAATACCGTAACGGCAACAGACGGGACGGCAACCGGGGCTGATTGCTTTGTGCAGGATGGTTATATTACGTTCAAGGTTCCTGAAGGTTGGGCGTTGGGAGCAAATGCTGTTAGTGCAAACCTTGATTCCGACAAGTACTATATTAAGTTAATGACCACCACTTCTCCGTCAACCGCTCCGGATGCGGATATCCTTTGTCCTGTTGACGGTCAATTTTTTGAAGTAGCTTTTGCGAACATGGATTTTAACGGACCTCTTGGAAGGACCAAGACAGAAGAAATCTTGGTTTTAAACCGAATGCGCATGGATGCTAATGCTCATTACATTGAAGGTCCTGACAGTCCTATTTACGACCCATTGCCGACCTCTTTTAGCGCGGCTTTAGATGATACTCTAAACAAAAACGATATTCAAATTGCTTTGGCTTGTGGTGATCCGGATTCCGCGAACTGGACCGCGACTGGCACAAGCTCTAAAGGTGACACTAAAAACGATGGCACTAACGCTAATCCTTCATTTGCTGAGTCCACAAAAAAGACAGTCAATATTCAAATGTTGTTTGGCACAATGGGGGTAGGCTGGGCGTATTACGAGGTCTTTGTTCCTGAAGATCAAGTAACATTCGCTGAGTCGGAGTCGGACGTTCCTATCACTGTAAATGCCGGCGTTTATGGTGTGATTGAACTTATACATGGTTTTGGGGTGAGGCACTGATGATTATATGTTGGGATAATTTAGAGGGATTAAAATATAATCTACAGAAAGATCGGTTTTATAACAAAACCGTTACTTATATTTATAAGGAATCATGTCTTGTTTGCAAGCAACCATTTTTAACTCAAATACAATCAAAGGGTTTGTGTTGTTCAAATTCATGTTCGTCAAAATTAAAAAATACTGGTCGTATTCGTAGCGAAGAAGCAAAGGAAAGGATTAGGATGGCCAGGGCGAAACAATCGCCTCCTATGCTTGGGTGTTTTCATTCGGAAGAAACAAAAAAAAGAATTAGCAAGAGTATAGGTGGAGAAAACAATGCTAACTTTGGGAAATACGGTAAAAATCATCATTCCTATGGCCGAAAGGCTTCGATTAGGACAAAAGAAAAAATGAGCAAAGCGCATGAAGGAAGGGTTGTGTCTCTAAAAACGCGACAAAAAATAAGCATGGCCAAAAAAGGGCGATATTGTGGAAATGAAGCCTCTAACTGGAACGGAGGCACTTCTCAATTGCCTTATTGTTATATATGGACACAGGATTTTAAAGAAGAAATAAAGAACAGAGATGGATATATATGCCAAAATCCATTTTGTTCTAAACAATGCAACTTATTGTGTGTCCATCACATTGATTATAACAAACAAAATTGCTCAACAGAAAATTTAATTACTTTATGTGTCGCATGTAATAGCAAGGCGAATTTTGATCGCAAATGGCACTCCGCTTTTTATAAAGAAATTATGAGAAGGAATAAAAAAAGGAGATTTTATTATGGCTAAAGTAACACAGAGAGGCGCAAAAATCAGGCTTTATGATAGTACGGCAACGCCTATATATTTAGAGCTTGATTTTGATCTTGGAAATTTTACCGGGCCGATAGGAACGCCCAAAACTGAGGAGTTGCTTCAACTTGATCGGGGTAGTGCTACTTCAGACATGCACTATATTGAGGGCCCAGATACTCCAATGATGGAACCGGTGCCTGTTACGTTCGGGTATTTTTTGCAAAACGTAACTCAACAGACTTATCTTATTCATTGGTTGACTGCGATGAATGACGGTCTTTCTCAGACTGTTAATTCAAAATCCTTAGAATCTACCGAGTCAGATACTAACAGGGATGGCACTAATGCAAATCCAGCTTTTGCGGATTCCAATAAAAGTACATGCGATGTTGAATGGTTATCAGACACCGGTGGCACTGATTTCGGCTGGCGATACAACGGTGTTTTATTCCTTTTGGATCAGCAAACATTTGCTGAATCTGAATCGGAGATTACACTGTCATTAAATGGGATGTGTTACGGCACGATCACAGCTCTTACCGGGTTTACGGAAGGCACATCCGCTGAAGCATAATAGAAATGGAGGAGCAAATGGAAGAACAAGTAAAGTACGGGGATGTTGAAACTATATCGGAATTAGTGGCTGATGGTCTGCTATTTGATTCCAAAGGATTTACGGTCATTAAGGTCACGAAAGACGGGGATGAAAAGAAACTACGACTTCCTATTAAATCAACCGGAGTGGCCGAGTTTCAAGAGGAGTTATCAGGAAAGGCTCCGAAACCGCCGCAAACATTTGAACGGATCAAGAAAAACTCGGAGCAAGGAAAGGCCATGGGGTTAAAGCATGATCAAATGATGGTTGTGTTTGATAATACCGACAATGATTATATTGATGCTCTTGAAAAACACAATCAAGAATTTTCATGGCAGATTGCCGTTTTTGCACTCGATATTAACTGGAAGAAAAAAGACGGTTTGCTTGCTGAGTCATTTGAAGACAAAAGAGACATTTTAAAATCGAACAACATTACAGGGCATCAGATTAATAAGATTTACAAAGATGTTTCTCTGCTGACTCAGTTTGAGGAGGATAGGCAGGATTTTTTGTCAGAAAACTCTTAGGCTATACGGATGAGGTTGAGCAAAAATTATCATCGTTACGCCAGAAAAAAGAAGACATAACCGCCCTTTATTCTGACGTCTTGACGATGAAAGAATACCGCTTAACCCCTTTCCAATGGTCTTATTTATCACGGATCGACAAAAAAATATTAATCTATTCACGAATCATGGAAGTATATTATCTTGAATTTAGCCCAGAACGGGTTGAGATGCGGAAGCAAGCTAAAGAGGCGAAGCATAAGCGAAAGATGGACGGCCTAATGAACCGAATGCCAGCATTACAAAAGAGTCGTAGGTATAGATGACCACAAAAGAAACCAAAGTAATTGTAAGCGCAGAAACAAGTCGTTACGAACGTGGCATGAGGAATATGCAGCGCACCAATGCCAAAACGACTCAGGCGATTAATATGCAATGGGCATCGTCTGGTAAAGCTATGAAACAAGCAATGTTGTTGGGGGTTGGAGCTTTAGTGGCATTTGGAAAAATAGCAAATGATAAATTTAAAAGTTATGAAACTGCTCTTGTGGATATGGGGAAAGTAACGAATAGAAGTTTCAAGGATTTAACGGCTGACATAGCAGGATTGCCAAAAGAGATAGGATCATCAACAGAATTAATGAAGGGTTATTATCAAGTAATATCTGCTGGAATTACGGAACCGAAAGCGGCATTAGAATTGTTAACAACCGCTTCGAAGGCGGCAAAAGCGGCACATATTGAACAATCCGAAGTTATAAAAGGATTAACAAAGGTTATGAAGGGGTACGAGGGGCAGATTAAAACTACTGCCGATGCTGCCGATCTTTTATTCACATTGGAAAAAGTTGGGCAAACGACAGTAGCAGAGTTAATCCCCCATATTGGTGGGCTTGCAAAAATATCTCATGATTTAGGTATCAGTCAGTATGAATTGGCGGGCTCACTTGCACAGATAACCCAACTTGCCGGAGGTACAGACGAAGCAGTTGTTCAATATCAAGGTGTATTGACCGGTCTTATGAAACCAACAACGGATATGAAAGAAGCGACTAAAGCAATGGGTTTTGAAAGTTCCCAGGCAGCTATTCAAAGTCTTGGATTTGCCGGGGTTCTTAAAAAATTAAAAGAAGCAACCGGGGGTTCTGCTGAAAAAATGGCGGCACTTTTCCCAAAAATTAGGGGGTTAAAAGGTATAGCGGCATTATCAGTTGGAAGTTTTGGAGATTTGACAACCAAAATTAATGAAATGACCAACGGTGTTAATGCTGCGGATGATGCTTTTGAACGGTGGAAGAAGACATCTGCTGCTATTGAAGAGTTGTTTAGAAATAAGATTTCAGGAGTCTTGCGAGAAATCGGGGAGAAAAATGCACCAAAAATCAAAGAATTTTTAGAGTTTTTTTCCGATTGGTTGACGGACAATAAAGATTCAATAACAAATACATTCGGTGGTATGGCAGCAGGTTTGGGACTTAGCTTAAAAGCCTTACAAGAGTATGCGAAAATTTGGCAAACTCTTGGTTGGATATCATCAGGTAATAGGGGATTAATGCCCGAATATCAAGAGAAACCGAACTTACCATCAGCAGCAGATATAAGAAAAGCTAATGAATATGATGAAGGGTTACTTGGTGGGGGGTCTGGTGGATTCCCAAAAAGTAAAGGAACTGATGGTATATCTGCAATGGGCGGAGACATAACGAAGGCCGATGCTAAAGCACTTGAAGCAGCGAACATGGAATTTCAAATGGCATCAATTGCCAAAAGCGAGATGGAAATATTCCTTGAAAGTGAAAAATATCAAGCCCTAAAGGATATGGGGCAGGAACACCGCGAATGGGAAATGGAGGCCCTAACAGAATCTACAGAATATAAACAAGCAATGATGCAAACCGAACATGATACAGCATTAGAGATGATTCAATGGCAAACCGAGCAAAAAGCAAGGATTGAAAAAAGGTATCTGGATCAAAAATTAGCATGGACAAAAGATAATCACAAGAGAACTTTACAATTCACACAAGGCACATTCAATACTCTTATGAATTTATCGCAAGGGCATAACAAGACAATATTTGAGGTATCTAAGGCTGCTGCAACGGCTAATGCCATTGTATCAACCTATGCAGGGGCAGCGAATGCCATGAGGGATGTTCCATATCCATTTAATTTTGTAGCCGCAGCTTCGGTTTTAGCTTATGGTTTTGCGCAAGTTGCACAAATAAGATCACAATCTTTTGATAGCGGCGGCGGTGTTCCTGGTGGTTCAGGTGGTGCTACTGGTGGCGGGACTTACACATCCCCCACCGTTACGACTGATGCTTCAATGTATCAACCCGCTGAGAGTCAAGAAGATAAAAGAGGAACCCTGACTATCAACATACAAGGGGATTATATCGGGGATGAAGGATATATTGAAATGTTAGCAGAGAAAATTAGTGAAGCGGTTGAGGATAGGGATGTCACATTGATTGCCTCTAATTCTAAATACGCGGATGTAATAGCATAATGGCTATAAGAATCACATATAATTCAGTAAATGTTGATTTGCAGATTGCAGAGAACAGCTTAGAAGTTGAGCATGTTCAAGAGTACAGCCAGAACAAATCGGGCTCAGGTAAGACAGAGCAGATAAATCAATATGGTGCTTATATCATAACCTTTGATGCGTATTTTCAAGTGGCTGTAGAACGTCAGCTTCAAGCGTGGTGGTCTTGGGCCAGGCAGGGAAAGGAATTTTCGTTTGCAATGGATTCAGGCAATATCGGAAGTACAACCCTTGACGCTTCAGCGGCCGCAGGTCAAAAGAATGTCCCCCTACTTTCGACAACCGGATTCACAGCAGCCGACGAATGTTTGATTAAGGCAAATGACGTTGACGATGAATTTGAAATTGTAATTATAGCCTCAGTGGATTCGGGTGTAAAAGTCGTTGCTACCGACAACTTGATATTTTCTTATAATTCTGCTGACACTTTTAGGCATAGGCATTATTGGCCGACTCTTAAAACATTAGACAAGAAGTTCAAACCCGACAGAGACGGTAACTGGTATCGTTGGAAATTTTCATTTGCCGAGGTTTTGTAATGCTAACTACAAATTCTACATTTTCAGCAAAGCATGATTTGGACTACAAAATTCCTATGTACACCGTTTCGTTTGACGGTGAAAGTATATCATATTGCAATCACCTTCCATTGGGTGGTGGAAGTGAGTCTCATAAAAAATATTTAAAAAGCATATCCGGTTTAGCACAGAAAGTAAATCCTGAATCCGGGAGCGCGTCAATTAGCAGCATTACGATTAATATTATTGATTATGACGATGAGATAACCGCTCTTTTGGCAACTGATACCTATTACTTTCACCGGAAAAAAACAACAATCAAAGCCGGATATATGGGCATGGCTGAAGAAAATATGATGACTGTAATGACCGGATGGGTAACAGGGTTGAAGTTAAGTAAAGACCTGATTGTCTATCAGTTTGCGGTTACAGATCCGACAAAATGGATGCAGAGAAAAATATTTAGGGGCGCTGAAGACTCAATCGTAACGCTATCAGGAAATCCAATAAATATCCTATTGGCGTGTTTGACTTCAACCGGAGACGGAGATAACGGCGCTTATGATTATTACGTTGCTGCAAATAGTTTGGGGATTGATACCGACTATATTAACGTAACTGCAATTGAGAAGGTGCGGGATGATTGGTTTCCGGGCGATAGTCATTACATGAAAATTACCATAGACGAAAGAATCAAAGCCAAAGACTTTTTTGAGAAAGAAATATTCAAACCTTTAAACTTGTACCCGATTATAGACGGTCAAGGTAGGTTTAGCATTAAACCATTTAAGCCCCCACTTGCGGCGACGGAAGAAGTACAATCGTTTAACGAAGATAATATTATTGGACTTCCCAAGTGGGATGCCAATTTATCTTCATTAGTGAATGAGGTTGAATTCCATTATGACTACGATCTTGACGATGACGAATTTGACACACAATTATTTTATGTTGATTCGACCTCTATAAACAATAGGGGGCCTGGCAAAAAACCGATTACTATTAAAACCAAAGGACTCCACACAAGCTACAGTCCATCTTCTATGACCGGACATACCTTAGACATACTTTCAACTCGAAAGGATAGAATATTTGGCAGATTCGCTACCCCTCCGATCAAGTTAAAATTAAAAACATTTTTTTCAAGGTGGTTATCCGAGGCAGGTGATATTGTTCCTTTCACACATTCAAAAGTTCCCGATATTGCGGCTGGCACGCGGGGATATACCGCCGAGCGTATGGAAATAATTAATAGAAGTGTGGACTGGGCAAAGGGTAATGTATCGATTGAATTGCTGAACACCGGATTTGCCAAAGGAACTTATGGAGTTATTTCTCCGGCCATGACTGTAGTAAGCGCTTCCGATGCAGAGAATTTCGTGGTGTCTGTGGCTGATGCTGCAAAATACGCTGATCTAACCAGCCCAGAGGTCCAGGTATGCGATTCTAAAATGAGACAGAGAAAAGTAAATGCTACGCTTTTGACCGTGAATACCACAACCGGGGCTTGTGCTTGTGACGCTTTGGGGTTTACCCCTGATGCCGGGGATATAGTTCTGTTTGCTGATTATGACGATTGCACGGATGAACAAAAAAAATGGGGTTTTATTGCGAACAGTTCCAACAAATTAGGCACGGCTGAAGATGACGCACATTTAATAATATGAGGCAATAAATGGCACTTGAAATATTCAGAGCAATTTCAAATTTACGCTTGGTTTTAGAAACCGAGACTGATTACGACTCGCCGGACAACGAGCTTACTTATAAAGCTATTCGTGAAATGATCGAAATTCTATATCAGCTTACGCTCGATACCGGCGATAGTGGGACCGCTACGGGAAACCCGACAGAAACAACCCTCACGGACTATTTCAAGAGCTATAGTGTTGATGAGCATAATGGCAGGACTTTAGTAATATGTTCCGGAAATGCAAAAGGAAATTTTTATACCATTGACGATACCACCGCCACGACAATCGTATGTACCGGAGACACCCTTTTAGCAGACGGTGTTTTGTCCGGCGATGATTATAAAATACTGTATGACATTAAAACCCACACAAGCGGACACAATCACAATGGGGTTAATTCGGCAAGTGCGACGGTTGCTGATGGTCAAATAACGGCGGCGAAACTTGCATCAAGTGCGGTTACTCAGACAAAATTAAAAACATCTTTGGGAAGTGTAAATCATAATTCAACAACATTGACTCTCAAAACCTTACCTGGTGGGTCATATGGTTTTAGAGAACAATACAAAATGACGAATACATTTTCGGGAGCATGGGAAGGTCATCCTTTAAAAGCGGATGCAGGTTTTGCTGGTTGGACTACCTATGCGACAACCGTTGGATTAAAAAGTGCTGGTGGTCCCAAGGTATTGTATGCACAGCAAAGATATGTAACTTCTTCCGGCGAAGTTTTTTGGATATTTATTCTCAGGGATAAGGCAACCAAAGAAATTTCATCTGTTTGGCAAGCCCCTGACCATCCTTGTTTTGGCAATGGTGGAAAACCTCAATTAGTTCCCCATCCTTTTCCGGGTTATGATGATACAAAAGATGAAATAATTGTAATCAATCCATCAAAAGAAAAAGTTCTTGAAATGAAGAGAAAGACTATCGTGGAGTCAGAAACCGAACCGGACAGAGATATGATTGATGTTATTTTGGAAGATTACGACCTTGACGAAACAACCGAACCTAATTGGCCTACAGAAAAAGTTACGGTAGGTTTACCTCCTGATTGGGAAGAAAAAGCCATGGGTGATTCTATTGTGCCAATTCGAAAAGTGATACCAAGGCCTGTTTATATAAAAACAGCAGCTTTAAAATTTAAACAGATAAAAGGAGTCGAGCTATGAGAAAACGATTATTTTTAATTATTTTGGCAGTGCTTTTTATGGTCTCAAATGTTTGGGCCGCTGGAACCGCATCGCAGTCATTTTCATGGATTACCCCAAACATGGCCCAGTTAGTGTTTACCTGCACCGGGGATGCCGCTGACGGGACTATACCGGACACCGACACAACGGATGGTAGAATCCTTGGATTGTATTTATATCGAGTTATAGTCAAAAATACAACGGCTCAGACTGACTGCACAGACGATTCGGACGTTTATATTTTAGATGAGGGTGCTGTTGATCTTCTTAACGGCCAGGGGGTTGACACTCTGGATAAGGATGCTGAAAACTATATCAGGCTTTATCGAAAAGACCCGATTGTAGGGCCTGTTACTCTTGATGTGAATAGTCAAGCGGAAGTTTCTGCTGTTTATACTGTAACCGTAATCCTTGCAAAGTAGGTGAAAAACATGAAGAAATTAATTACAATATTAAGCCTTTTATTGACGCTATATATTCCTAACCTATGGGCTATGTGTGAGTGTGATATGTGGGTGGGGAGTACGACAGAAGCGGGATTGGTCGAACTCGCCACCGATGAAGAAACCGTAACTGGAGCTTCTGATGCGGTGGTATGCACCCCTGGAAATATTACGGCAAAGATGGCGGCACCCGGAGCCATAGGCGGCACAACCCCGGAGGCTGGTGCGTTTACAACCTTGGACACCGGCCAGGGAGCAACTGAGCTTAACCAATACAAAACTATCTATATCGACGCTGGGGCTCTTGTACCCTGCACAACAAATGGAGCACTTGCAGGTACTTATGAGTACGGTACGCATGACTTAGATCATGATTATTATGCTTTTGATGCTGGAGCTACCGAAGAGAGGGTACAGTATAAAAGCCCGATGCCTGAAGATTGGGACAGGGGAACTGTTAAGGTAAAATTTTACTGGTCCTCAGCAACAGGTAGTACCGCAAATGATACTTGTGAATGGGGAGTTAAAGCACAAGCATTTTCTGACAGCGATCCTAATGATGCGGCCTTTGCTGATGCAGGAGAGGTTATTAGTGATGTTTTGTTAGCTGATGCTGGAGCAGATGCTCAATTAAGTGACGCAACCCCAGCGGTCACTGTTGGCGGGTCTCCTGCTTTGTCCGATATGATAGTTTGGGAAATCTATAGGAACACGGATGGTACAGATGATATGGCGGAGGATGGCTGGTTAAAAGGGATTGCCATACAATATAAAGCCACCAGTGCTGTAGCTGCATGGTAAGGAAGAAATCTGATGAAAAAACTTATATTTATGCTGTTTTTAATACCATCCTTAGTATTTGCTGCTGAGTATGAAAAATGGGCAATGGTTGAAGATGGGAAAATTATCCAGTTCAAAACCGTTGATGTCACTGATGAAATTATAAAACCAAAGCTGAAGGCACATAATTATGTGATTGTTGAAGAGTCTATTATGCCCGACTACAATATTATTGAAGAATCAGTGACGTTTGAATATGTTGTTGAACTCGGCAAAGTGACCAAGGCATATACTATTTTGAAAAGGTCTGATGTGGAAATCAAAGAAATTAAAACAAGAATGGCAGAAGAACAGGTTGTGTCAGACTTTAAAAAACTATTAAGCGCTGACGTTGAAGCTATTGATACTAAACCCATTTTGGATGCATATAAGCAACAATTGACTTCAATAGAAGCACCAATAATTAAAGAGGTGGCCAAATGAAGAAATATCTTGCTTTATTCTTAGCGGTCTTCTTTTCGTTTGTTACTGTAGCAAATATAGAAGCATCGCATAGGAGAAAACACTCAAAGCCTGTAGGTATATCGTGGGATGAATCTACTGATTCGCCTACCTGTACTCGAATAGGTCAGGGGAATAGCGCCACCGCTGCTTTAAAACTACCTGAAAATCTCATGGCACGTCTGCAAATCGAAATGAGACGGTGTGTTATCAATGATGCTGGGGTAGTGCAATATTATCTTTGTTCGACTGATTCGACCGATAAAGAGGATTGTTCGACTGCCTCTGTGATAGATGGCACTGACGGTCAGGTTATGGTTGAGATTCCTATTTTCTGGCTTAAGTATAGTTATTCTGGAACTACTCATACATGGCTTATAAGTCGAGAACAGTTTAATGGTGCAAGTAGGTTCAACGCATTTTACAAAGATGGAGCGTGGGTGGATCACAGGTATATCGGGGCTTACGAAGGGATAGGGTATGACAATGGAACGACAGCTTATATTGACTGTGGAACCGGTAACGCAAATAACTGGGCAGGCGGAGCGATTGATTTAGCTAATGACAAACTTGGTAGCGTAAGTGGCTACGCGCCAATGGGGGATGAGACACGGGCCGAGTTTAGAGCGGTGGCATTGAATAGAGGAGTAGGATGGAGACAGCAGGATTTCTATCTAACGAGTGCAATCCAGTTGCTTTATCTGGTTGAGTACGCCTCGTTTTACAGTCAAGACGTGATTGGTATGGGCCGCACGGAGTTGACAGGCGGAACTTGGACAAAAGATTCCTACATAGGTG
>Ga0222635_1000459_pt1 | contig 16641 bp, 15 predicted proteins | sample AntAcemetagen139_FD_179809 | JGI IMG/M metagenome (GOLD analysis project Ga0222635, IMG submission 179809) | Saline water microbial communities from Ace Lake, Antarctica - #139 | ecosystem: Environmental > Aquatic > Non-marine Saline and Alkaline > Saline | place: Antarctica: Ace Lake...
ATTATCAGGACTGGAGGTATTGGCAGCGTTAAGGCGAATGGGATTCAAGGAGATTTACAGGAAAGAAAATCATATAAAAATGAAACATCCTGATGGCAGAAAGATAGTCTTTCCATACCATGAGGAAGTGGATAGATATACTTTAAAAGGTGCTCTGAAGGACGCAGACATTGATATTAAAGAGTTTTTAAAGCAAAGCAAGGAGGCACGTCTTAACTCTTGACAGAAGACCATCCGCAATCAAGTCCCCTCCCCATGTTGTTTGTCAAGAATGAAGACGTGACCCATCAAAAATCGAGATCAAAAAGATAATTGCGAGGCGGATGAAATCTCATGAACAGAGAGACCGAGCAAAATAAATCCGTCCCCTTTTCCCTTTTTCTATTATGATATATTATTGGGGAAAGTAAGTTAGTAAGTTCAGACAACGGTTATAAAGAATAGCTACTATAAGAGAATAAATCACTATTTTTGGAGGTTTCTGAATTTACGCATTATCACAGCTAAAGCATTCATTTTTGCATCAGCTTGATAATAATGGTGGCCCTTTGCCCCCCTTATTTTATCTTTAATCTGCGGTGGCTTACGGCAGTATACTCTAATGTGATCGCCTTCAATGGCATCACCTGGTTTTCTAAAAGTGCTTGAAACGTCTTTATGGCGGTTTTCAACCAATTTTCCCTGACTCCTCAAGTGCTTGGCAAACGCTAATAACTATTTGTGGCTCAATACAAAGTTCTTCAATTAGTTCATCATAATCGATTTCTCTGCCGTCATTATCCAAAAAATATTTTTCAATCTCTTCTTCGGCTTGTTGCACAGGAATATTCCTGACAGTTATACAGTTGGAACCAGTGGAATCAATGAGACTGTGCTCAGATAACAAATGCTCCTCGAGTTTTGTCCTAAGCTCATTTACTTCTTTTTTGAGCTTTTCCATTTCGCGGTCATAAACCAAAATGGGAGCTCTGGCTGTCAGACTTTGCCAGTTTTCAAATCTTTTCATCTCCTTTCCAGTAAGGAGATTTGTCCCATAACTTTTTTCCAAAAACCAATCAGTAGCACCGCTATCTGCAACAGGGCCATAGGCATCTAAATCACTTTTCACGCTTAGTAGCCTCCTTATTTCTTGTATTAATAAAATCAATCTGTTCGTTTAGCCAATCTCTAAATTTACTCGCAGTTTCGACGTCCATAGAAATTGAAGCCTGAACCAGCCTTACTACGTCACCACCTAACTCCAGAGCAGATCCTTCGCTCACTTCTCCTTTTTCATTAATTTTGTTCGTTGCTTTCTTGGGGATTGGGTGTCTTTCAGAATAAAAATGAATATATAGTTCATTTCTCGGCGTAACTCCACCATAAAGGCCGTTGACATATAAGTCTCGAAGGTCTTCAGGACATTCGTATTTGAATGTTAACTCTTTAGGGAAATCTGGCATGATTAACCTCCATTAATCACCTTTTCAGCTCGTCTGCCAATAGACTATTATTTTCATAGCAGACTTTTGGTAATCTTTCACACTTTTTTCCAATGGCCAATTAACAAATTCAGCAAGTTCAGATTATTTATCGGTCAAATCTTTTTATGTCTTAAGGTTTTTTTGCTTCCGTAAATTCATGTCAAGAGAACAACAATCTCGGCTACTAAGAAAAAACATGCCATTTAAGGTCAGTGGGTTGTTAAGACTTCAATAACCAAAATATTTCGCTATCCAGAAAACTATCTCTTTGTTTTGGTGAGGTCAAGCTATAATGTTGACCTACAGAGAGGGAATGTTAGATAAATATTGTCCCCCAGTTGTCCCCCGGCGTATTTTTTGTCAGCTTAAAGTATTGTTATTAAAAATGATTATTTCTCGGTATCTGGGTCCGATTCCCATGCATTTCCGCCATTTTATTTGCAAGATTCAGAAAAATAGTGACAGCGACTATTTTTTTAGTGATTACATGCAGAAGTTGACTACTTTTTCTTCACCCTTGATTTTACCGACTTCAGGAAGGAAACATGTTCCCAGCATTAATGCTACTTCTCTGCTTGAGATTCAAGGGCCGAACACACCTCTTTGTAAAGGTTACTTGCCTCTTGATATATGGCCGCGTTTTCCATTCTACTGTCCGCTTTATTGTTGAACATTGTTTCCAGGGCACTTTTGCTTGCATCAAACTCACCAGCAATTTTGTAAAGAAGGGCCAAACCGTAATAAGCATTGGGAATATTCTCTGCATTGATGGCCTTCTTAAATAAAACCTCTGCCTTCTGGAATTCACCTTTTTCGATCATTAAAGTAGCATAATTGCAGGCCAGCATTGCATCGTCCGGATGATGCTCCAGGCACATGTCATAATAAAAAGCCGCCACGTCCAAGTTGTTTTCGTTCCGAGCATATATGTTTCCAAGTGAGATTGCCGCCCAGTGATCTGTCGGATCGAGTTGCAGGCACTCCTGGAAAATCTTCTTGGCTTTCTCAATGTCGTTCAGTTCCAGATATAATTTTGCCATGTTACGACGGGCATCCATGTTCTCAGGTATCACGGCAAGGACTTTCTTAAAAAGTTTTAGTGCCTTTACCTTTTCACCCTTCCGTGCTTCCTTAACACCCTTATGCAAATCCCGCATTGCTTCTCTATGTTTCTCGGGCGTTGCATCCCGGAATTCTATGTGAACTATTTCCCCGATTATGCTGATGTCCATAACGCTGGAGATTACGCCATATATCTTTCGAATTCGAGCTATCACATCCTTTCCAGAGGAAGATGATGGAGCAAACCGTTTGCCGGGTGCAATCATGATATCTTTAAGGGGGATGGAAATTTTCATAGGGTCTCCTCGCGAACTTTCATCTATATTATATAAGGATAATCAATCACTGGTAGAATAGAAAGTATAAATTATTGCTTCGGTAGTATTTGGGGGAATGTATAGGAAGAATATGTTTTTCATCTTGATCAGACCATCTACCCTGTATGTCCATACCCCGGAGGGACATCCTCAAATCCACGCCATTTAAACCAGTCTGATATATTAACGAAAGCTGCCCATTTGTCGATCATCATATTGTCGCCTTCGTGGCTGTCTTCATAATCCTTTTCGGTTATCGAAGCAAGCTCCTTACCTTTGTTGAGATAACTGGTGGCACTGTATTCCTTTATAAAATTCTGGCCGACATGAAAACCGAGAATTCTGAAAAAAGCATAATTCATCACATTAGCGGCGAACAAGATTGTGCTGGGTGTCGTCCTGTTAACCGTCTCAGTAAGACCCGCCACAGACTCGGAATGTTGTTTCTTTAGCGATTCCAACTGAAGAGACCTCAAGGTAGGAAATTGATCATAAATCCACTTCTCAATCATGATATCAGGCGGTAAATTGGTTACTTGCCGGATTAGCCCATCGTACCAGAGATTGATAATATGGGCTATTTGATCCTCAGAGAGGCTATCGGTCAGCGCCATAATCTCTTTTTCTATTGCCTTGAGGGCGTTGTATTTTATCTGCTGATCACTGTAGGGCATCAGCCTTTGATTCTCCGGACACTTGAAAATCCTGAAGAGATGTCCACATTCGTGGACAATCAGATGATTGATGATCTCATCATGTTTTTTTTTGTAATAAATGAGGTGAGATGGCATATTTTTTCGGGCCATCTGAAGCGCAGCATAAGACGTCAGGTTTTCTTTTTGAATGAATTCGATCCCCTTGCCAGTTAAGTTTTTAACTTCTTCAAGAACGTCGGGAACGGGGTCAATGAATTGTATATCCATGAGGTCTTTCCTTGCTGAATAGTCCCAGGGCCTGCTTGTATTCCTCAGATAGATCCAAGCCGATGTCCTGCTCCGGGTCAATCATCTCGAAGCCCACGTACATGTAGCTGACGAGTTGCACCCCCGAGAAAGAACCGTCCATGGAATCGAGCGTATATTTTTTATCGGGGTTATTTATGTCCAGCCCTTGTCTGCCCCTCGCGCCGATTTCGAAGGTAACTTGTCTGACCTGTTCGGTTGTTTTATCCTGGAAGAATTGCAGCGCCGCAAGGCAGTAAAACATAGCGTCTGGCCTGAACCCTTTTTCCTTCAGGGTGATTTCAGCAATCTCTCTCCTGAAGTCTTTTGCCATGCCAGCGATCTTGGTCGATTCATCCAAGGAGATGGCTACCTTGAAATATTGATCGGCTTGATCGGTTTTCCCAGAGTGAAGATAGCTGTAGCCGAGGCCGTATGCTGTCTGCTGGTCGTCCGAGTTGATCGAGAATGATTTCTCAAGGCATTGGATGGCCTTTTCGTAATCATTTTCCTTGCCGTACAGACCTCCTAAATTTCTGAGAGCGTATGGATTCGACGGTTCTATCTCAAGTGCTCTGAGAAAATGATCCTTGGCCTTCTCATCATTAGCAAGCCTTGCATAAGCAAACCCAAGCGCCACATGCGCATTTGCGTAGTGAGGATAATATCTGATGCATTCGGAAAGGGTTTCCACGGCTTTTTCAGGTTTATCCAATTCAGTATAACACATTCCCAGATTGTACAGGATGTCCTGATTCCCCGGATCTTTCTGGATAAGTTCCTTAAGCAGATCCTTTGCGCCGTCAAATTTGTTAGCCCTGATCAGCATCAGCGCATAGTTTATGTCCTTCATTGTTATCCTTTGAACTTGATTTGATAAAACATTTTACCTTCAATGCTACAGGTAATACCATTTTATTTCAATTATTTCCAATTCATAATATAGATAGAAATGGCAACGGAAAAATGACCCATCGTGGCAACCCAAATTTGACCCACTCCTTGGTTAGAAAAAAGTGTTTCCATGCCTTTTAAAATTTGATCGGATTTTACCGAAAAATGGTATTTTTAAGATAATATGCATTATCTTAAAAATACTGCTAATTTGACTTTTTTACAAACTATTTACTGAAGTCGTGGATTTGGGGCTGGTGTGATTGTGTGTCAGTTTTCTATTGGTAATGCGCAAGAGGGAGTAAAGAACACGTGCGTAAGGAAGACCATGTCTTTTATTCTTTTTGCTTGCCCCATTTTAGAAACACCCCCCACGTGCGTGGGGAAGACTAGGGCGACTGGGATGAAAAGCCATATCAGGTTAGAAACACCCCCACGTGCGTGGGGAAGACTCCTCTATTGCTTCCATCACTGATACTTCACCAAGGAAACACCCCCACGTGCGTGGGGAAGACCTGGTCGAAGGTTAGCATCATTCTTCTCCGTCAGAAACACCCCCACGTGCGTGGGGAAGACGCTGTCGGTTAGTTCTTTCTGAAGCCGCATTAAGAAACACCCCCACGTGCGTGGGGAAGACTTTTTAGCGGACCGTACCCCCACACCACAAGCAGAAACACCCCCACGTGCGTGGGGAAGACTCTCTTTGCACTCATCCGAGCAAAAAAGGCTGAGAAACACCCCCACGTGCGTGGGGAAGACACAGCAATACCAGCCGTGGCAAAGATGTTGTTAGAAACACCCCCACGTGCGTGGGGAAGACTGGATTTGGCGAAACCGGCAATCCAGCTTTTAATAGAAACACCCCCACGTGCGTGGGGAAGACTACTCCAAGCCCCACCCGCATACAGCTTAACATCGAAACACCCCCACGTGCGTGGGGAAGACTTGAACAAGTCCAGTATCTTGTTCTCGTCCACGGAAACACCCCCACGTGCGTGGGGAAGACTCGTACAACAATGGCCGCTTGCTTCGGCTTTTGGAAACACCCCCACGTGCGTGGGGAAGACGCAACTCCAATGCTTATCATGGTCAGTCTCCTAGAAACACCCCCACGTGCGTGGGGAAGACTCTGGATATCCGGCTATTACCAATATACACGCAGAAACACCCCCACGTGCGTGGGGAAGACTACCCGATTTCAGGGCTGCCGCGACTTCAGTAAGAAACACCCCCACGTGCGTGGGGAAGACGGAACTACCTGTCAAAAGGAAAGCTCATCTATAGAAACACCCCCACGTGCGTGGGGAAGACTTTTTGTAGCTCTCATCTGTGGCTACCGAGAAAGAAACACCCCCACGTGCGTGGGGAAGACCATCTTTCAGGGTTAGGAATGTCAGATATTTCGGAAACACCCCCACGTGCGTGGGGAAGACAAACCTCATCGTCAATCTTCGGGTCAAGATGCGGAAACACCCCCACGTGCGTGGGGAAGACCGTTACTGTAATGATCCCAGTGGCAATAGTAAGGAAACACCCCCACGTGCGTGGGGAAGACCTTTTAAAGACGCTTGAAGTACCAGAGGAGGCGGAAACACCCCCACGTGCGTGGGGAAGACTTCAGCACCCATGAGGTAATCGTGTGTGCAAAAGAAACACCCCCACGTGCGTGGGGAAGACGCGCGTACAGGTCCGTTGCGTCATAAAGGTCCGGAAACACCCCCACGTGCGTGGGGAAGACCTGGACAAAGGTCGAAGATGAATATGAGGTTAGGAAACACCCCCACGTGCGTGGGGAAGACACCAAGATATAGTAACTAAAAACGTTTAAATCACAACATGTTGTGGTCTTCAGGTAACAAGGTCGCTCCTTGTTTCTCCAGTATTAGCTGTAACCCTGAAATTGAAATCAATTCGCGACGAGGGTCTCCAAGGTCTCTAATTTTATAACCAGGGGCATGATTGATTCGCTGAAAAATGACGATCCCTGCATCAGACGTACAATATTTGTGCAGATAGTTTACGACACTATCAGCAACAGAGTCTTTTACACCCGAGACAAAAACATTCGGCCTTGGTTCTATAAACCACAGTTTCATTCTGCCTCTTACTGCGGGGGGCAAATTATTTGCCAGTACGACTAGCACGTTTACCTCCAGTCAAGACATAATCAATATCGCCAGGGATTTTTGCCAATAAATCCATATTAATAACCCGTTTACGAAACTCACTGGCTACAGTTTCTTTGTCATATTTGCCTGCCATTTCGAGAGTTGCCGAAAATGCGAGATCTATGCACAGCCTTTCTTTGTACAAATCAGCCATGTCATAAACAAAAGGCAACGGGCTACCCGAATGAATAAACCCGATATGTGGTGAGAAGCCTAAGGCATAAATGCTTGACAGAAGAATGCCATAAAGAGCCGCATTTGCTGAAGTAAGAATTTTATTAGTCATATCTGACATCGCAAACTTTCCAGGTTGATATGATCGGCCCTGCCAGCCGACGCCATACTTTTTTGCTGATTCTTCATAGAGCCGGCGAACGCGATAACCTTCCATGCCCATCATCTCTTTTAGATTTTTTTTCGCAAGTTCTACGGTTGGAATGCGGTAGGAAAACATACGTTGAGCGACTTCAACTGATTTTGTTTTATCGCAGGACAATTCCATCTGACGTCGAAAATTTCGCGTATCGGCAGTCGGAGTATGCCCAACAGAATAAAAAATTAAACTGTCCTCCCCCACCCAGCAAACTCCACAATTGGCTGAAGCCAACACCTTAACAGATTCATGTGTCAAGGTTGTGCCTGGACCCAAGAGCAGAGTGGCGATAGTTGCAATTGGTAGGCGTACCACGTTATTGTCACAGTCAATCCATTTCACACTGCTGTCGTCTACCTCAAGACGGCCCCTTTCCAAATACAGAAACGGGTATTTGTCCTTAACTTGCGGCAAAGTGTCTCGTGTGACTTTTACTAATAGGCGATTCATGAAAGCACAACAGTTACGCGCCGATCACGATATTTTTTGATCTCACCAAATTGGACAGGCACATCATTAAGCGTCATCAAATTTCCTTCGCACTCGCCGTCGAGCACGCGAAAATCTTCAAGCAACTGTTTATCTTGCGCAAGCGCTGCCGCCTTCTGCCATGCGTCAGCGATTCTTTCAAAAGCGCCCTGAAAAATCTTCTCGGTTGGCACACAATTTTTACGACCAAAGTATACGTCGTAAACCGGGTTTTGAAGTGCCTCGCTAATGGAAGCATCCATATCTGCCGGAACTTCCAAAACAACCGCGAAGCACGCATCCTGGAGATAATAACGATGGGTCATCTTAATACCTCCACCCACTGCGGGTTTCCCTTCACTTGTTTTAGGAATCAACAGCTTCTGCCAGATGTCTTTGTCATCATACCCGCTTCCGACCATATGAAAATCCCTAAGCAATGGCTCCTTGCTTACTTTGACACGGGCCTGATCACCACTGCTAAGTTTTGAGCGGACATAGGATACAATCTGGAGTGACCCCGAACTTAATTTAGCAAGCAACTCATGTTGTGCTCCTGATGCCCCCATGGCACAGAGCACCAGCCCCAAGACCCCCGACTTTGTCGGGAATGGTAGAGTATCTCTTCGTCCAAATTTGGAATCAACCCCCCACGACTGCAAAGGAGCTTCAATCCATAAAAGCATATATCTTTTATCCATCATGCCCCCTTTGCGACTTGAGTTTTAAGAAAGGATACGACATCGTCAATACCCTTGTCTTCTCCGTATTCAATCATGCCCAACTCACCAAACAAAGAACCCCACAACCTTTTCTGCTTATCAAGGTATGTTGTAAGCGCTGTTATGCTGGGTTCAAGAATACTGCCGTGTTCAGGCCGAATCGCCTTTTCAAAAGGCATTTGCAGGCGCTGGCCCTTGCGTACGATAATACGTGCAAAACCCCAGGGTGATGCCCCGGACATAGTGGCCTGCCGTGCTGCGGGGACGGCTACAAAAAGGGCTTTGGTAAAAGCCTCAACGGATGCGGCCATGTTGCTGCCTGCTGTATTTGTCCACAACTGTCCCAGATCCAGACTCACATAGCGGTAATATGTTGCCGAGTTAAATTCAAGACTGCCCATGTGAGCGGATCCTTGTTCTTCCTTGTTATCATCAAGAGCAGTAAAAAATTCCACTTCATTACTGACACGGTGGGTTGAAATCGCGTGCGCAAAGGAGGAAGCGGCCTCTACATTCATGGTTGCAGCTTGCGCTACCATCCTGCCGAAAAGAGCAATATCTATCCCATCCGTTTCATAATCGAGTTTTGGTTTGCCAATTAAGTCTGCTAATTCTTTAGCCTGCTTTTTAGTGTCCTTTTTTGTGATAATCATATCAGGATCAAAGTCTTTTTCTTTTAAAGCAGCAGCAATCTTCTTTACCTCCGTTGGACTTAAAAAAAGAAGGGTGTCGGTTTGTTCCGCAGGTGTTTCAGCTTCACCATCTTCTTCAGCTTTAACTTTTTTATCTTTACCCTTAGATTCTGATTTTTTAATGAAAATTTGTTCAATTTTTTGACCACAATTTTCAGCTTGGTCTTGGCTGGCTCCTTGCTCTTTGCACTCTGCTGCAATCAGTTCTGCAATGAGTTTTGTTCTGGTTCCTTGTGGTAAACCCATTTCATGAAGGGTCAATCGGACCTGTCTTTTCCAGCATTGACTGCTTACACGCGAACGTGGCGTGCCACCCACTACAGCATTTTTGGGCGCTCCAACGTCATCACGGTTGAGACAAGTAACAGGAAAAGATTGAAGAATGTGAAACTCTACACGCATTCCACGGAAAGAATTATCTTGCTCGTTCATTTGACCCTCCTTGTTTAAATTTTCTAGGTTATTTTACTGGAATGATTTGGAAAAAACCAAAACCGAACCCCTTGGCACGACCGATTCCTTTGCGAAAACTCTGCTGAAACTTGGCGCGATCTGTTACTTTCATCCTTCCCACGAAAGTAGCACTGTTATGGGTAACGATCTTACCGTTTCCAAGGTCAAAGGTTTGTACTCCGGCGTGACGAATTTCAAGGCTTTCCGCTTGGATTTTAAATCCAAGAGAAGGCGCCTTGTCAAGGAGCCATTGGAGTAGATTTTCGCGCCCGCGAATAGCAACGGTTTTTCCGGTTTGTTTGTCTCGCTTTGTTGGGTTGAGTGTAACCTCAAAACCATAATTGTCATGTTCCAAAAAACTGTCGGCTATCAGCTTGGATTGAATTACTCCGTATTTAGGGATTTCAGGGCTGCGATCTGAAAGAATCAGTATTTGCCGTGCATGAAAATCGCCACCTTTGTCGACAAAAAGAAAGTCTCTGGACTCGCCGGGAAAGAGATCATAAACGACACGGTGAATCGAGTAAGCGTCAATGATCTTGAGCGCCTTGCAGTCCGAACGGCTCAATCTAAGCACCGATGCGATCATCGTTATCCTCCTTTCTCCCGTAGAAATCCATAGCCCACCGCTCTTTTACCTTGGGGCCAAATCTCAGCAGATCATCGAGAAGTCGCGCAAAGTTAATGCGAACCCCTCTTGATTCCGCCAATCGTAACAAAGGTCGCACCCATTGGCAGGCCTCCCCACTTGTATCACACGCCAGCAAACGGCGTAGTTTACGTTTAGCGGAATCAGCCTGATTCCCGTCACTGTAACTTCTGGCAATTGTAGAACCTATGCTGGACGGGGCATCTATGCTCTGCTTGGCACGAGCAAGACCTGTTGCAACTGTTGCAAAGCATGTGCGTTCATAAGTATTGTCCAAGTCACACCATGAGGCCAGATACTCCCAGCTCTGATATTCGGTAGCGGGATTATCCGCTCTTCGAAGCGCCGCGCCGAAGGCATTGTCTTGCGCCAACCTCTTGAGTACGAATGCAGCAAAAGCAGCGCCCCGACTGCGTTTTTGAGAAATCTTTGCAGTTTCCATAATGCTCCTTTCTTAAGAATTGGTGGATAATTAAACCGTGTTTTTTGTAGCGAAATATTTCCCCAATTGCGGTCGACTGGCGGCCCAGGCATCCAGTTGCCGCGCGGTATCTTTGGGGCAATAGGCGTCGTAGGCTTTGAGGGCAACTGCAGCAAAAACAGGTCGCATAGCCTCGGACGTATTGTTTCCGCAGGCATTGATGAGTGTTTGAAAGTGGTGCTCTGCGAGCTGCCAGAACAGATTTGTTGCTTGAGCTGCTCGACCTTTTCCATCGGTAAGTTGCTGCTTAAAAAATCCCATAGTGCAACCATAAACTTTTTTTGCGATCTCTTCGGTGATGGTCATCTCTGCCTTCAGCCGCAAAAACCATTCTTCTCCCAACGAGGCTGTTTCAAGAACAAATTCAGACTCTACAAAGTCATCTGTTCCCGAAACATATTGTTCGCCTGCATTACTGCTTACGCTAAGTCCCCCTGACCAAACCCCTATTGTATGTACCGAACCCCTGGCACGTGGTAATCCGAAACGCAGTTGATAGCAGTCATACTCTTTCTCTTTAGCTAAAAAAGCCAGAAGTGATATCAGTTGCCGCCAGGGCCTTTTTTCTGTATCGACCCAAAGTGCGCGAGCCTTTGTTCCGGAAAAATTAACACCTGTGCTTAAATCAAAACCACCCTGAGCATATCCGGGATAGGTTACCCCCTCACTGTAGTGCAAACCGTCATCAACCAATAGGGTAAATCTGCAAAGCGGCACAAGCCGACCGAGGTAGGTTGCTTTCAACTCCCTGGCTTTTGCGCAGTCCTCGCCCGTCGGCATTTTCTCCCAAGGGGCTGTTCCAACACCGTTTGTCAAATGGGGCGTAGAAATAATCTGCTCTTTTGTCAAAATGTTAAGCCAAAGGGATTCCGGAATTGTTGCCCCGACAAGAAAATTATGGAGGAACCCCTTATATCCTAGAGATGGGCCTTGCTTCCCTGTACTTGGCCTACCGTTAGCGTTGCTTTTTCCTACATACCCAGGGCTCAGAATAACAGAATTGTCTGTTTTCTTTCCGCCAAGAGCAAAATTACCGAGCTCCACAATCAGAAGGGCTTTTTCTGCATCTGTCTTTTCTTGCTCCACTTGGCTATGCAGCAGTATTGTCGTATTGCCCGTTGCTACACTAGGGCAAACCGCCCCATAGGATTGCTTGGATGCGCTCGTGATTGAAGGCATTTGTAAGAACGGTTTTTCCCCATATAGCCAAAAACAATCTTTCTTTTCTTTCAAATAAGCCAACGTCTTTATGGCAAGACCCTTTGCGCCCAGCCGTTTCCAATCCTCATCATTATCTGGGGTATAGGCGGCCTGGGCAATGGCGAGGAGTAATTTGGTAACGGCAATTTTTTGAATAGGGTTGCCGCCTAAGGCTGTAAAAAGTGTCTGCGTAAAAATGTCCGTAAGACTTGCCAGGCCTTCATTAGCGACGGGAATCCATTTTTCGTCAACCAGGTTGAATCGATTCAGCACCATTTCTGCCATTGTCATTCTCCTTGAGTTCACCATAAATCATTGGATGTGTCGTCTTTGTTTCTTTTTCGGGCACTATATCCCAATACCGGTGTGTATGATAACTCATAGTTTTGAGAGGCATTATCATTTTCTATCCCGCATAGGGTTCCATCCTCCCGTACTATCGCAATGCGAAAGGGACTTTCTTCCCTATCGCCCAAATAAACAAAATCTTTGAGCCATTGGATCTGATGCCGCGAGGTGGAAGGTGCAAGGTACTCAGGCAAGAGCACTATATTTTGTTGTAGTTCAGCGGCAAGTCTGCGCCACTCTCCGAGCCCTTTGCGTTTTGCATTTTTGGGCAAGATTAGTGTTTCATCATTAATAAGGGTGAGCGTAGTCCCCGTTTCATTCGAAGATATTTTTTTGATAAGTAAAACTTCGCAACTTTCCGTCTCGCTGTAACGCGTGGTTGACTTGCTTTCTGGAAGAGTATTGCCACCAGTCGAAAGTCCGATTCGTGCGAGTCCCGCAAGACGCACCCGATTCTTTTCGACGTCGGCCTTACATTTATTAAGGATTCCAACTTCGTCTTGCTCTGCATAGGTGGCTTCCAGCATGGGTCGAATCTCTTGCGGCAGAGACACTCGAACTTTTCCCTGCCAAACGGCAAGAGTCCTGTACAGGACATAGGGCAAGTAAACCTTCCCACTTTTCCCCCATGTCCCTGATATTTTGCTGCTATCTTCCAAGGGGGGCGCTAATATCCAGGCTTCGCGTTTTGCTTCATCATGACGCAATGTATCCGCCTCTCTATGTCGCCACAGGCGCCCGATACGTTGAAAGAGCATATCGGTCGGACAAATACGTGTAATCAAGAAATCCGCATCGATATCAAGTGATTGTTCCAGCACCTGTGTTCCGACCAGTATACGGCCACGATCTTTACGTTTTGCGTGCCCCTCCTTGCCAAAGGCCTTGACCCATTTTTCTTCGTTATATTTTCGGCCAATGCGTTGGAAACGTGAGTGGAGTAAGCCGCATTCGATCTTATTGTTACACGCCTGAGCGCGGGCCGCGATTATTTTGAAGCTGTCTTGTGATTCTGTGACGATATTCTCGATCCATAATACCTGCTCGCCGCGTTCAGCGCGAAGCATCGCTTCTTCAAGAGCTTCCTTATCGTCATTCTTTACTGAGACAGATACTGTAGCAAAATCTGACTGAGTCACGGGGCTATAAAAAGCGGCGCTACCCATCGGAGATGCAGATACCAACGGATAGGATGCGTCACTGTTCTTTTGTCTGAGCAAGTCTGCTCGTCTTTCCGCTGTAAGCGTGGCACTCAAGATAATGACTGTGCAATGGAGTTCCCGTAACGTCTGCACCAGCTTGTCCAAAAGGGTGCCTGTGTAGCTATCATAGCTATGCACTTCGTCAAGTATCACTACTTTGCCCGCCAAGCCAAAGGTGCGCACAAACCCATGCTTAACATTCATCACGCTCATCAGAGCCTGATCAATGGTGCCCACGGCGAAGGGTGCAAGAAGTCCGCGCTTCCTGCTGCTGAACCATCCGTTACCCGGCATTCCTTCTTCGCCAAGTTCGGTATCCCTCAGCCATGCCGAACTGTGGAGAAGCAACGATCGAAATTTGCAATCCTCGGCGAGTACCTTTGCAAGAAAGGCGTTCATTCTATCATAGATTTTATCGGATGTTAGCTGTGTCGGAAGCGCAAAATAAATACCAGTGGCAACACCCTGGGACAAGGCTTGGTAGGCTGCATACAAAGCCGCCTCAGTTTTACCCATGCCCATCGGAGCTTCAAGGATATAAACGCCTTGATTGTTGACAGCCTGAATGAGCTTTGTTTGTGCTTCATGTGGGTTAAAAGAAAAAATGTCTGTAAAACTTAAATTCTGACGAACCCTGAACCCAACGAATCCAGCTCGGTCCACTGCTTCACTGATTAGGTTTTCCCATGGTGTTTTATCAGGCTGTCCATCTGGCAGAACGCCATCAAAGAGAGAGCCAGAACCAATCCAGTCTGCCACACAGGTTAGACCGGAAAGCGCATTGGCTTGATTCTCATCTCGTACCGCCAGCCACTCGCAGCCGAATATATTCTTTAGATTGGCAAGAAGATTCATCCGGTTTTGTTGCCATTCCAGTCCTCCATAAATATCATCGTTGGGGCAACCTACGCTATTTGGTGATGCACCATGATGTCGTCCAAGAATTTGAGAAATGATTTTCGTGGTGCTGTCTAGGAGACATGCCTGACTGATAGTGGCATGGCCGCCGAGTGTATTATCCAACTCAGCATTGCCAATTCCTAATTGCTCTCCTGCAGCAGAATAGATTTTTTCTTGAAAATGTGGGCTAACTTTGCCGATGTCATGGGCGGCAGCAATTAGTTCGCTTCCCTTTGGGAATAATGAATCCTGCAACCATTGCGGTTGCCGGCGGATAAGTTCCCGAGCCACATGTCCCACAATCTGGCAATGAGTAGAAACGGTGACACCCTTTGTAGCATTCCCGTCCGTAAGTTTTACGGTTTTTGCGAGACATGCATCAAGGGGAAGTGCTTTTTGCACTCTTGAAGAAATTTGTATCGGTTTAAGCATTAGGAAGTCATACCTTGTTAATTAAGGTTCACTTAACTTTTGCTGAGAGCATTGTCCCCGTTTGCTTTTGTGTCGAGGGTTGGATAGAAATACGGCGCGTTTAGTTTTCATTTTGAGGTGTTTATTCTCACTTACTTGCTACTCGGTTTCCTCGTGCTGCCAAAGGATTTCAACCATGTATCCGTTAGCCCAGACCCTCGTAGAAACGGACTTGCAAATATCATCAATCATGTATCATGCTTGTCGTGAAAATAGTATCAATAATAACAGACTCAAACCCTGCAATTTCACCGATGTTGACGATTTGCGGACTGCAGGAAGACGGACTGATTGCAGAGGTACAGAAAATAATCTGACAAGTCTTTGCACGTTTCTATCCGAAGTCAACGAACTCTCTCGAATGGGTATGGCGAAGACTTGTATTTGCTAATTGTGCTTGTCCATCTTCAATCCCGGCTTATGGAGGAGACTGTAGACAAGGAATGTCCATAAAATAGTATTTTTAAGCTTTCATACATAATCTTAAAAATACTGATAATTTAACTTTTTTTACAAACTATTTATTGCAAGTCAACAAATGAGGGAAATCGTTTCCGTTTTGCGTAGCAGCTTTCAACCCGTGCTGTTCAGGTAAGATAAAGGGAAACGCCAAGAGAGCCTGTTATCGACGCCATCTACAAAGCTTGACGATTGGTGAGGATCAGGGTAACGCTACATTCATGTCGAGAATCGCTCGCATCATAGCCCCGAATTATCCGCATCACATTACCCAACGAGGCAATAACCGCCCCGATGTCTTTTTTGATAAAGATCAGGACTAAAAGATCTACTGGTCGGCCTCTGGGAAGTGCAGCATTCATTGCGGGGCTGGAGACCACGCTTTGCCGGAAGATACTGCCGGGTAAAGCAGGTCGCCCAAAAAAACCAAAGGCCATTTAATACGGGAAGTGTCCCTATTTTACCAACTACTGTTTTAGAATTATCACATACCTGGATATGACTCCAAGTATCCTTTTCTTTTGCATTGCGGAGACAACCACTGCGCTGAAGCGTTGCGCGGACATGGGGGCCTGGATAAAGTGGGTGTGCCACCAGCCGGTTTTGTTTAATATGTTGAGGTAGGCGTCTACCAGGATTGCCCCTTTGCGGGATTCTTCCGACGCCGGTTTGTTCTGAAAATCTCGCCAGTCGGCGTTGATGAAGGCAAGTCTTGTTGTCTTTTTTGCGTTTTGTTTCAGGAAGGCGAAGAAGGCCTCAAGGAATTGAAGGTATTCTTTCTTCGGCAGTCCGGATATGCTGTTCTCGTCATAGTCGCTTGCCTTTTTGTCAAAGTATGGCGGATCGAAGATGATGAGGTCGGGTTTTTCTTTTGAGCCGGTTAGCTTATCAGTTGATGAGCTATTGAGCTGATTGGCTGCTGTTATAGTCCAGGTATGGGGTTCGATTTCGGGGCGTGTCTCCGGCCGGTCTATCATATCAAAGGCCCAGCATCTGCGGTTCATGGCAAGGCAGGTGTCGGAGGTCACGCCTCCACCAGCCATGGGATCGAGGATCAGGTCGTTCTGTTTTGAGAAATAGAAAAGGATGTGGGCGATCAGTTGCGCGGGGATGCGACCCGGCCAGTCGTCTCCGAATCTTTTGTCGCAGTCGTTCCATTCCCACTGGTCCCATGTCCTCAGACCCCAGTTAAGTTCCTTGAATCTTTCAATATCCTCTTTATCTTCCAGGGCCAGCGACCAGACCATCGGTTCTGTCCAGTTGTGCTTTTCTGCTACCTGAGAGACGGTGAAGCCTCTCGACAGGTCGCTATTCAGCGGATTTGGCAGCGTTGCCATTTTCGCTAAATGGCCGGATAAAGTTCTCTGCGGAATATTTA
>Ga0222635_1000503_pt1 | contig 15645 bp, 11 predicted proteins | sample AntAcemetagen139_FD_179809 | JGI IMG/M metagenome (GOLD analysis project Ga0222635, IMG submission 179809) | Saline water microbial communities from Ace Lake, Antarctica - #139 | ecosystem: Environmental > Aquatic > Non-marine Saline and Alkaline > Saline | place: Antarctica: Ace Lake...
AAGCAGGGCGTCGGTATAGGTGGATTTCAGTTTGGAAAGGGTCCGGTGTCTTAAAATAAGTTCAGGAAGTTCATGCTGGTCCGCAAGGGTTGTCAAGACATTAACATCCGTGGAATATCCGGTCTTTTTTACCGTTTTCTTTTGAACCGGCAGCTTGAGTTTCTCAAAAAGTATATATCCGAGCTGCTGGGACGACCGTATGTTGAATCTTTCTCCTGCAATTGAATATATGCTGATTTCAAGCTGTTCAAGCTGGTGCTCAAAGGATTTTGAAAGATTGCGAAGCTTATCCTCGTTCACGCATATTCCGGTCATTTCCATTTTCATCAAAACCGGCACAAGGGGCATCTCGACCTTTTCCATAAGTTCCATAAGATCGGATTTTTCCAGCATGGGCTTCAGAACATGGTACGCCATCAGGGTAATATCCGCATCTTCGCAAGAATACGGCCCGGCTTTTTCCAGAGGAACCTCGGCAAAACTTATATTTTTTTTACCTTTGCCGGCAACATCTTCGTAGGTAATGGTTTTATGATCCAGAAAATCCAGAGCAATCTGGTCCAGGTTGTGGGCGCGTTTTGAAGGGTTGATCAGATAGGACGCCAGCATGGTATCAAAAACAACACCGCCCAGATGGATATCGTAGTGCTTAAGAACGATCCAGTCGTATTTTATGTTCTGGCCGATCTTTTTGATGCCGGGGTTTTCCAGCACGGGTTTCAGCAAATTCAATACGGTTTTAAGCTCAAGCTGATCGGGCACATCGGGATACTCATGGGCAAGGGGGATGTAAAAGGCTTCATCAGATTTCATTGAAAAAGAAAGACCCACAAGTTCGGCTTTCATGGGATCTTTGGAGGTGGTTTCGGTATCCACGGCAAACGAATCAGATGTGTTAAGACGCGTAACCAGATCAGAAAGAGACTCCGTATCCAAAACGTTAGCATATTGTTTTTTTGAAAGATCAGCCTTTTTGGGAAAGTCTTTTTGCAACTGCCTGAATTCGAGCGTTTTAAAAACAGAGGAGAGACAGACATTATCCGGTTCCTCGAGCTCAAAGTCCTGGGGGGTAAACGCTATGGGCACTTGGGTGTTTATTTTTACCAGCTCTCTGCTTAAAAAGGCCTGTGCCTTGTATTGAACAAGATTTTGATGCTGCTTTTTCTGTGTAATCTTACCCAGCTGTTCATACAGGCGGTCCATGCTTCCGAAAGTCTTTATCAGTGCCAGGGCGGTTTTTGGCCCGATACCGGGTACACCGGGAATATTATCCGATGTATCGCCGGAAAGACCCATGACGTCAATCATCTGGCCGGGTTCAACACCAAAAGATTCCCTGACAGTCTGTATATCTATGGTTTTGTCTTTCATGGGGTCCCAGATAATGGCCGTGTCTGTTACCAGCTGAAGGAAATCCTTATCCCCGGTAACCATAACCACAGAAAACCCGGCTTGTTCAGCCCTGAGTCGAAACGTGCCGATAAGATCATCAGCCTCAAACCCCTGCATTTCAATAACCGGTATGTTGAATCCTTGGGTTATCTTTTTTATATGCGGGATCTGAACCGACAAATCTTCCGGCATGGGAGGACGATTGGCTTTGTAGTCTTTATAGATTTCGTGCCTGAACGTCGGTCCCTTTGCATCAAAAAACATGACCACATATTCCGGAGACCGGTCTTCAATAAGCTTTATTAGGATGCGGGTAAATCCGAAAGCCGCATTTGTAGGGAGTCCCTTTGAATTGGTCAGCCCCCGGATGGCGTGATAGGCACGATAAATGTATGCGGTTCCGTCTATCAGATATAGTGTTTTGTTTTTTTTCATAAGTTCGATTGCGTATGAGAGATCGGTAATGGTTGACATGAATAATTGACTGCATTAAATGTTATATTTTTGTCATACGCAGTTTGCTTCTATCATCAATGAATTAAAACAGCAAGAATACTTCACTCAAGGAATTATGGCATGAAAACCGGCCGGATAATTACCCAGGATGATAACATCAGGGATATACTTAATTCCGCGAAGACCATCGCCATTCTCGGTTTGAGCCCCAAACCTGAAAGAGATTCCAATAGGGTCGCCGGATATCTAAAGGATCATGGATACAGGATCATTCCGATCCGGCCCGCTCAAAAGGAAATCCTTGGGGAAAAAGCGTATAGATCCCTTGATGATATTAAAGAGCCCGTGGATATTGTAAATGTATTCAGAAATTCTTCACAGATCATTCCCCATGCACACGAGGCCATGCGGCTTAAACCAAAAGTTTTCTGGATGCAGCTTAATATAGAAAACCGTGAAGCGGCAGCCCTGTTGACGTCAGCGGGGATTGATGTGGTCATGGACAGATGTATAGAGGTTGAGCATGAAAGGCTCTGTAACAAGAACAGCTTATAGGGAAAAGCGCCGCAAAGCCAAGCAGAGCAACTGTTATTGTTGCAAAAAGAAATTCCTTTTTTGCTGGAGATGCCGTTGCGGCTTTACCATTTGCCAGGAATGCATGTTGGAAAATTTCTGGGGAATGTCGTGCAACGGTATAACCTGGCAGTGCCCGGACTGCGGGGAGCATAATGGTTTGGGGAATCAATAGAGACCTTTGCAAAATTATCTGACTGAAATCGAGTAAATGTTTGTTTTTCTGTCATAGGTCTGATCGATAATGTAATCATCAGAATGTTTGAGGTCCAAAATAATGCGAAGTTTTTCAGTGTTCGGGTTTAGGTAGGTTCGTATCTGTTTGATCAAGTTCCCGTTAACAGGGATGTTGTTCTGTCCGCTCCATGAAGAAACCCTATTAATATTGACAATAATTCGTGGGTTGGCCCCTTCTATGGACTGGACCTTAGGAATAGAAAAAGTATTCAAAGCAATAAAAACCTCGTCATGATCCTTTGCGGTGTTGAGTTTGATGCTTTTAACACTGGTTTTATTCGGTGGTCCCGCGTCAATCTTACTTTTCCAGATAACCGTCTCAGATGGTCGATGATCAGCATTATATTTTTGCCGGTTTAAAGAAATCGTCTGATTTTTGGTAATTCGGGCAGGCATTTCCAGCGGCGTCCACTGTTCAGAGACAATCCTCCATTGATCTTTAGAATAAACCAGTACCAGTGTTTTTTCTCCCATATCCGATAGGTTTGGGCCCTGATAGCGTTGAATAAATCTGGCGGTGGCGTTTTTGTCTTCGATAAAGACCCACAGGTCGGATATTTCCACACGAATATTGCCGGACCGTTGAAAAGACTCGGTTTTTTTTTGCAGCCAGCTATTAAAATCGAGTCCTTTTGACCGGAATTCCGGGCTATAGAAAGACACGTAGCGCTGGATATTCCGGTTTTGCCAGGCATCGGCCCAGGCGTATACCACAGATCGAATATCATTGATATTTCCGGCAGATTCGACCTTTACCGGACACAGTAAGACCATGAAAAGAATCAAATGGGCTGCAGCAGTCTTCATTTATATCCCAAGAATCTCTGCGATTTGTTTCAGGCTTTGGATATGAAAGTCGGCGGAAAGGAACCGGTTTTTATAAGCCACAAAGGGCACTCCCGCCGCTTTTGCCGCAATTTCATCCAGGTCCGAATCTCCCACATAAAGTGAATCACATGGCTCTATCCCGAAATGCTTTAGAATCTTGATCAGTTGATCAGGATGTGGTTTGGGATGATCCACGTCACCGGCACAAACAACAAAATCAAAATACCCGTCCAGACCGTGTTCGCTGATCACCCGGTCCATTGTGTCTGACCGGTTTGTGGCAATGGCGGTTTTGTATCTGGGCCGGAGTCTTTGGATTAACGGCTTAAGATATGGTTCCATTTCCATATATTTTAAAAACGGAATATAACTCATTTGGCTGCGATAGGCTTGTGCCGCTCTGAACCCCTCTTCATCGGGAAACAGATTTGCAATTGCCTGGTCTGCGGTATGGCTGTGACAGTATGCAAACTGTTCGGCAGTGAGATCGGGACGGCCGAAATGGTTCAAAATTTGGTTATAGTAAGCGGTGTTTGATTCTGTTGTATCAAACATGACGCCATCGCAGTCAAAAGCAACAATTTTAATATGTTTCATGGCTATTTTTTACCGCCGGGCGACCGGTCAAGAATATTACCGTACACACGGATTCTAATCTCCGGTCGTATTTTGCTGTCTGTTTTTAATCTTATTGTTTCGAAGTAGCGGCCTTTTCCTTTTTTCAGATTGGCCACTGTCAGAACATACCCCGGCTTTTCTGATCGCCTGGCCTCTTCCAGTTCATAGCGAATGTATTTTTTGCGCACGGTCCGGTCTCCAACCATTTTGAAAGGATAGTTTTCTTCAGGAATTATTTTTACCGTTCTCTCTATGGGATCTCCGGTAAACCCCCTCAAAGTGACTCTATTGGGAATGATGCGAACAAAATTATTGATATTGCCAATAACCGTCAAATATAACAAGGGCGTTACCGGGGAATCGGTTTTGACCGTTATTCTTTTTGTTAACGTTCTGCCGCCATATCCATTGGTATTGACTTTAATGGTAATTTTTCCCTCACCGCCGGGAGGAATTTGCCTCGTATAAGAGACAGCAGCACACCCTCACCCGGTTCTGACTTTTTCAATATTCAACGGAGCGGTTCCCTTGTTTTGCACGATAAAATCGTGTTTTATTTCAGTGCCCTCTAAAACCGGGCCAAACTTATAACGACTTTCTGGAACAAATACAGTCTGCAAGTTAGGGGTATTCTTTTCGGTTCCGAAAGAGCCGGTTTGGAAAAAAAGAATGCAACATACGAGAACAACAGCAAAAAGAGTTTTCTTTTTCATATATACAATCCTAATAAAAATTAATCTTCGATGTGTTTTCAGCGACCCGGTCCATGGTAATTCTAACCGTCAACCTATCGGAACATAACTAGTGTCCATCCATAAATGGTCTTTTTGCTTGCCCAGTTAAATCCGTATTTAATATTTAACCGGGGCCCAATCTCTGCGTTATGCTCAAAAAATAATCCTCGGAATATCAACTATATGCCTGCCTGCTCCGTAGCTCCGGCAGATGGTACTGGGGCGGTTATTTTTTTCGCATGCCTTGATCTTGAACAAAAATCCTCATTTATGGATGGACACTAACTAGTTTTAAGTCGCATACTTTTGAATGTCAAGACGCATTTTTTTCATTTTTCTTCCGCCATGATCCCGGTTTTTTTTAAATGGATGGGCACTAACCCATCTTTGTAGGCTAAATTAGCAAAGAGAAGCAAAATCAACGAGTTGCATCTTTGAATCCATGCTGTATGGCACTACAAATATTACTTCTATGCAGATACTACCTTTTTAATTGTTCTGCCTGGATAGTGAGCCAACCCCAATGCATCATAAATAACCTGCTGCCTTGGTTCAGGACGTGTGCTTTTTCTGATATGGACTGTCTCGCCATTTTGGCAGTTCATTGATACTGTTATTCGATCCTGACCTTTTAGCTGTTTTCTCAAATTAGACCAACTTGAGTGGATATTTTTCATTTTAAGTTGGCATCTTATTGTATGAATTAAATGATAGGCCAGCAACGTAATAAACAGATGGCCTGATACTCTTTTGGTTTTTTGATGAAAAACTGGACGTAATCCAAGCTCAGATTTTAAACTGCGAAAAACGGCCTCCAGATCGGTCAGCATTGTGTATGTCCGCCACAGAGTCGATTCGTCCCAGGTGTTCTGGTTGGTACGCAAACAATATACGCCGGGATATGAATCTGTTGAATTCGGTAATTCCTTACGCTTTTTGATGATCCGGACAGCGTTTCCTGTTTTTTTATCTTTATTGACAGTAATTCGATAATTCTTGGCTGCTCTGGAATACTTTTGTTTAAGACGTCCTAAACTTACAAGAACCTTGTCGTATTTCTTGACACAGCCCTTTTTATGCAAACCGGAATCCAGCTTATCCAAAGCTTCTTCAAAGCGGGTGGAAAAACGATTATAAATAGCTCTTTCTTTGTCTTCACGCCTGGTGGAATGACAATAAAGCTCAACTTCACCGGTTTTATCATTTATTTTCTTATAGGCTTTAACTGTACAATCTTTGTCTTTCTTGACTACCACAGCTTCTTTTTCTGAAAACTCCCGGTGGCGCTTCCTGCTTACTACGAGATAGTGGTATTGTTCTTTCTTTAGCCAGTTAATATTGTCTTCGGTAGCAATCCCGGCATCCATTACTATTGTCGGTTTTTTTTGTTTAAAAAGTTGTTGCGGCTCTGTGCTTTCAGCCTGCCTAAGCGGTGATCCTTTAAGCCCCTTGATCATCTCAGCAAGGGTCTGAGGTTCACTGGCATTACCTGCAAATACCTCGCTTCGTATAGGAAAACCACTGCTGTCCAGTACCAGACCCAGTGTAACCAGAGGACAATCTGTCCGTTTTTCTTTGGAATGTCCATTAGCGGCCAAATCATTATACTTGCCGCTGCCTTCAAAATATGTATTGGTCAAATCATATAAAGTGATGGTTTCTTCGAATTGAAATATAGAACGTTGACGCTCATAAAGATGTTGTTCCAGCTCTTGTTTATGCTTTAAAAGTATATCTGATGTCTGATACATTCTCGTCAACTTCATACTTTCATAATCATATCCAAGCAGTTCGCCCAGGCCAGTATGATGCTGCAACCAGTAATGGGTAGCTAACTCGCTGCCGGGTTCGATCATACGGCCAATCACCGTTCCTATTGCCGTGCATAGCTGATGCTTATTTAACCCCAATTCCTGCAGCTTTTTGTCCAATTGCAACTGCCGCAAAGCCTCATAGGCTACATGCTCAATACCTATACTGCGCGGCCTCATAAATTCTAACGTACTTATGTCTACATTGCGATAGTCTGAAGAAGAAGTGTTATCGCCGTCAATTCCGTCTGCCCGGTTTTTGGACTGGATGATTAGCGCTGCATAACGCTGAGCCGCAGCTTCCAAGTCAGAAGACGGCTGAAACAACTGCTTTTGACCACTTATAATTTCTCCGATACGCCTGGCAAGATCGGACCATGATTCTCTTGGGCAGGAAAAATTGCTGCCAAGATTGAGTAATGTGCGCTGGCGAATACCCTTTGAAGTACGAACTGATTCAACCAGTCGATATGTGTAATACGGTTCACCATTTTTCCGGCTTTTGATTGTTGTTCTTCGAATATACATACTTTTATATATTTCAAAGAGACGCGCCCAAGTCAACTCCTTGTGGTCATTTTATGGCACTACATTTGATATTTCACACCTCCATTTACCGTAACTAATTAATATTGCAGTTATTATTTTTTTAGGATTTACAGAAAAATGGCATTTTAGCCTGTTTTTACCTTAAAACCTACAAAGATGGGCTAATCCAATAGGGTATTCTTTTTTACAAAGGGAAACCTTTTCCAGTGGCTTTTCCTGGGCCAGTCCATTCTGTAAAAATAAAAAAAAGCTAAAAAAGGATAAAACAATTACAAACATGAAATTTCGTGACATAGTTTTCTCCATTGCTCGTATCCTCCTTACATATCGTTATGATTAATGACGTTGTCTATGTGTCAGCAGCTCAAGGATCACAATTTAATTAATACAACAGAGAATCTTAAAAATCTGTCGGTAATTACATGATTTTTTTGTAGGACGTTAGTTTGTTAACGTGTCAATGTTTGTCCTACACAGGTCCTGTTTTATGACAACAGATGCGTGGACCTCAAAAACATTTTCTTAAGAGCGATATTTTTTATTGAATTATGGCTGCTTGTGTTCAAAAAACAGCATTCGCACAAGTTGTTTCTTGGGGGGAATTATAGATAACTTCTTGATATTATGATTGCAAGAAACGATTCTGAGAAGTGTTCAATAATCGGCATGGGCTAAGCGGGTGAATGTGTATCGGAGCCAGGTGTAGATACCGTATCATGTAGGAATGGTTGATGAATTTGGAAATTTGAGGATTAAAAACAGGGCAACCGAAATCCGGCATCATATGTTTATAATTTCTACCCTATTCACAATACTGACGATTTTTTTAATTTCCAGAGTATCCGAGAGTCTCACCATGCTCAGGTGATTTGGTGCCATAAGACTTTCAATCAACAGCATGACCTTTGTTACAAAGTGGGTGTAGAGTATTTTTAAAAATGATATTTAATTTCCGTAAAGTCGCCGGGCCAACCTGCGAAGTGTGTTTGAAATTTTGTTCCCGGATGGCTGATTCTGTTTTAAAGCACATAAGGAGAAGTAATATGGCTGCGGATGTTAAGCAAATTCGAAAATTTTCAACCGGGGAACCGAACGAAAATGCTCATCCAGGGTAAAGAGAAAAATTTTGTGATGCAGGCATACTTGAGCAATTATAACATCCATTGCTGGAATGGTAATGCCTTTTTTGCGCAGTGAAGCATCTAAATCACCACCGGCGTCCCAGATAGTTTCGTCAACGGAGAGACGGATTAGGGCGTCAAACAATGGCAGTATTTTTTTTCGTTCCGGAGGCCGAAGGCCTCGTTTGATTTCGAATATGACCGGCCCACAAGTCAGTATTCGGTCCTCATTCAGCAGTTCTTGAGTCATCTTAACGATATGGGGTGTTCTGCCCTGCAGTGCATCAATCCAAACAGAAGTGTCTAACAAAACCGATTCTATGTTAGTTACCATTTCCTTCCCCGATCTCCTTCAGCATTTGAGCACGCCTCATATCCGCTTCATTGCTTTCCTCAATGGCCTTTTCATCGATATTAATTGTTCCGAGAAGACCTGAAAGTTTTTTCAGTTTTGCTCTCCGAATTTGCTCCTTAACAGCTAATGCTACTGCAGCTGTCTTGGTTTTTTCATCGGAATATTTCACCAATTCCCTGACCAAGTCTTCATTCAGGGTGACGGTTGTTCTCATGATAACCTCCATCACATTTTTTATAATATATTTTGTGACAAAATTTACCACAAGTCAAGGAGAAAAATCGAGAAAGACATGAGAGCAAACTGATAACGATCTGTTTATCCAGATCTCGTAACATGATAGAAAAATAGGTCTTTTTTTTGGGACATTATCGGGCGTGGTGAAGCCTTCTCGAAGTATAGGTTTCAGGTGTCAAGTGTCAGGTGTCAGGCTGACTCTCGCTTTTTCACTACTGACACCTGACACCTGAAACCTGAGGGCCAGTGTCCAATTTTCATGCAATCCCCCGAAAATTAAGGAGTCACGATTATTTTTCCAAGCTGAATGACGAGGTCTGTTATCAGGCTTGTTATCGTTTCATCAGATAATAAAAATATCAAAAAATTCGGAAACTTTTATTTATGTTTTAAGTTTTTGTTTTAGGTTTTTTCAAATTTCTCCATGCGTCGAGGCGCTGTTTAATTGTCTTTTCGTACCCCCGTTCCGTGGGTGTATAAAAAAGCCTGTCCTGTAGTTTTTCCGGCAAATAGTTCTGAGGCGCATATGCATCTTTATGATCATGGGCATATTTGTAATCTTTTCCATACCCGACTTTTTTCATCAGTTTTGTGGGCGCATTCCGAATATGAAGAGGCACGGGCAACGCTCCATAACTGTCAACAGCCTCTTTGATCTTTCCGTAAGTTTTGTATATGCTGTTGCTCTTGGGGGCCGTACCAAGATATATGGCGGCCTGGGCCAGTGCAAGTTCACCTTCCGGATGCCCGAGAAACTTAAACGCCTCCATAGCATTCAATGCAACTCCGAGCGCATTAGGATCTGCATTTCCAATGTCTTCGCTTGCAAATCGGACCATTCGACGCGCGATATAAAACGGATCTTCGCCGGCTGTGAGCATTCGTCCCAACCAGTAGACCGCCGCATCCGGATCACTCCCCCTTAAGCTCTTATGAAATGCGGATATAAGATTAAAGTGTTCTTCACCGGACTTGTCGTACAAAAGGGCTTTTTTCTCTAAAGCATTTTCTAAAACCCGGAGCGTTATTTGCACCGGGCTTTCCGTTGTTGAAGCATCCATTCCGGATATGACCAGATATGCCACGGTTTCAAGGCCGTTCAGGGCCGCACGGGCATCTCCGTCCGCAATGCGAACAAGATGAGAGAGGGCATCTTTTTCCATAATCAGATTCATATTGCCCAAGCCCCTTTCCGTGTCTTTTAGGGCATTTTCTATGATGACGGCAATATCATCCCATGAAAGGGTTTTTAAGGTTATCAAACGGCACCGGGACATGAGCGGAGATATAACCTCAAATGAGGGGTTTTCGGTGGTCGCGCCAATCAGAGTAATCAGCCCGCTTTCCACATGGTGAAGAAATGAATCCTGCTGGGCCTTGTTAAACCTGTGTATCTCATCAACAAAAATAACGGTTCTTTTTCGAAAAAGCTCTTGCTGGTTTTTTGCGTCTTCTATAACCGCCCGGATATCCTTGACACCTGACAGTACCGCAGAAAAATGGACAAAATGACAACGGGTTTCACCGGCAAAAATTCTTGCAAGGGTTGTTTTTCCGCATCCCGGAGGACCCCAAAGAATCATGGAAAAAATCCGGTCTTGTTCAATGGCATGACGAATCGATGTTCCTTTTCCCACGGCATGGGTTTGTCCTACGAATTCATCCAGGGTTTTCGGGCGCATTCTATCGGCAAGAGGCCGCGACCCTTGGGCTGATTGTTGTGCGTGATATTCAAACAAGTCCAATGGTCATCCTTTTAACATGTCACTTATCATGAGTTCTTTTACTTCTGACCTCTGTCATCTGTTTTTCTCCTGCCGTGTGCGTTTACGAAAGATTATTCGGATCGGTGTCTTGTCAAGCTTCGCTTTTTCCCTGATTTGGTTGATAAGGTAGCGCTTATAGGAAAAATGGACGGCATCAGGATAATTTACAAAACAGACAAAAGTGGGGGGTTTGGTGGATATCTGGGTGGCATAAAGAAATTTAATGCGTCTTCCTCTGTGAAGGGACGGCTCGGTTCGTTCAATGGCCCGTTCAAGTATCTTGTTCAGCGGTCCGGTCCCGATACGTGCCGAGTATTGGCCAAATACCTCTTCCACAAGACCGAATATTTTCAAAACCCGTTGTCCGGTTAACGCGGAAATGGTGATGATCGGAGAAAAACTTAAAAATTTTGCCTGCATTCTTAACTGTTCATAATATTTTAAAGTGGTTTTGCTGTCTTTTTCAACAATGTCCCATTTGTTCAAAAGAAAAATGCATCCACATCCCCTCTCAAATGCATATCCTGCGATAGTTATATCCTGTTCGGTAATCCCCTGGTAGGCATCAATGACAATCAGGGCCACATCACATCTGTCCAGGCTTCTTAACGCTTTAATGATGGAAAACTTTTCAATCTTTTTTGAAACCTTTGCCTTGCGTCGGATACCGGCGGTATCAATGAGAAGATACGACGTGTCGTTAATTTTACAAACCGAGTCGATGGCATCTCGGGTGGTTCCCGGAGTATCGCTGACAAGTAAACGCTTTTGACCCAGAATCTTGTTAATCAGTGATGATTTGCCGACATTGGGTTTGCCCACCACAGCCAGCTTGATCATTTCTCCAGCTTCATCTGAAAGTGTTTCAGGCAAAACTGATGTCAGGTCATCGAGAAAATCCGAAATGCCGTAACGGTGTTCGGCTGAAATGGGGTATAATTTTTCGATACCCAGGCTGTAAAATTCGTAAAGCTTACCCTCCTGTTCAACCCCGTCAATTTTATTGACGGCATAAAAAACGGGCTTTGTTAATTCACGAAGAATTTTGACAATATCTTCGTCAAAAGGAGAAATTCCGTGTTTGCCGTCCAGTAGAAGAATAATAACATCTGCGTCTTCTATAGCCTGAATGATCTGGAAACGTATTTTGTGGGCGAAGTCATCCTTATCTTGATCCGGGAATCCGCCGGTATCAACCAGTGTAAATCCAATGTCGTCCCAGGTGGCATCCCCATAATGGCGATCCCTTGTAACGCCTGGAAAATTGTCCACAAGGGCTTTCCTTGTTCCGGTGACACGGTTAAAAAAGGTCGATTTTCCTACATTGGGACGACCTATTATGGCGACAATCGGTTTCATGGCAATCGTACGTCTCGGAATTTGAGCATCCTAATCCTGTATCAACTTTTTTTTAAAAGAAACATTCCGGTGATTCAATTTTCAAGCGGATCATTGTTTAAATCCTATTGAGGGTACAAACATATTGAAAAAATGTCAATCATCTCGCGAAAAGGTAACAGGGCAAACGTATTTGAATCCCAATACAGGGAGGACGCTCCACGACGGCGTGCTAACGCCCATCAAACAGTCTGTCGGTTTCCAAGAGAAACACGCCCTCGCTACGCTGTACCAAAATCAAATGCGTTTACCCTGGACAAAGTAAGCAGTTAAGAAAATCGACCGTTTAAGGTTGAAACAGAAGAAAATTCACCTTGCCACAACTGTCCAATATAAGTAATAATATGATTATATAGCCAGCCTAACATATGGCCACAACATATTCTTTTGCCTTAATGGGGCAAGAACAGACCCCGCTTTAAATCAGGAGGTGTACCTATGGATTTTGCGTTGTCTAAAGAAATGGAGATGTTAAAAAAAGCGGTTCGTGAATTTGCGACCAAAAAGATTGCCCCGTTTGCCGATGAATGGGATGCTAATCATTATTTCCCGTATAAGGAAGCCGTCAAGCCCATGGGAGAACTCGGCTTTTTCGGAACCGTTATTCCCGAAGCATATGGCGGGGAAGACATGGGATGGCTGGCGGCAATGATCGTAACCGAAGAAATTGCAAAGGCCTCAAGTTCTCTCAGGGTTCAGGTCAACATGCTCTGTCTGGGCAGCGCGTTTACCCTATATAAATACGGGAGTGATGCCTTAAAACAAAAATACATCTTTAAGCTGGTCACCGCTGATTATATCGGTGCGTTTGCCATTACGGAACCCGATGCCGGATCAGACGTGATGGCAATGTCATCAACCGCCTAAGACGGCGGAGATCACTGGCTATTGAACGGTTCCAAAACCTGGATTTCAAATGCCGATGTGGTTATTTGTTATGCGTATACGGATAAGGGAAAAGGATCAAAGGGACTTTCAGCTTTTGTCATAGAGCCCAAGCGCTTTAACGGCATTAAGACCTCGGTCCTGGAGAAAATGGGGTCGCACTCCTCTCCTACCGGTGAGATATTCTTAACCAATACAAAGGTGCCCAAAGAAAATATTATCGGAAAGCCCGGAGACGGCGCAAAGATTCTTTTCGAATCCCTCAATCAGACCCGTCTTTCTGCGGCCGCCGGTGCTGTGGGGGTTGCACAGGCCTGTCTGGACCTTTCCCTGAAATATTGTAATGAACGGAAACAGTTCGGGAAACCCATCGGCGAATTTCAGATGAATCAGGATATGATTGTCCAGATGTCCGCTGAGATTGAGGCAGCTCGACTGCTGGTTTACAAGGCGGCCTGGGTTAAGGATCAGGGCAGACTGAATAACGGGCTCGATGTTGCACAGGCAAAGTATTTCGCGGGTGAAGTCGTAACAAAGTGCGCCAACTATGCCATGAGAATTTTGGGAGCATACGGATATTCCACCGAATATTCGGTGGCTCGATTTTATCGGGATGCACCGACATATACCATAGTGGAAGGATCGGCCAATATCTGCAAGTGGATTATCGCCCTGGATCAGCTGGGGATACGAAAGGCGAACAGATAACGCTTGACGGTTTCGTAAAAAGTCCAACTTCTGCGTTGTGCTGCATTTCGCAATCATTCAACGTACGAAAAGTACGCCTCATGATTACAAAATTTGCACGCCTTGAATTTGAACTTTTTACGAAACCGTCTAAATCGGACTTTTTACGAGTTCATCAAACTTGGATAAAATTTTATATCCCTGACCATGGGAGCCGCCTGGGCCAGCGGAATTAATTTTTATGCCGCGATCTTGGTGCTGGGAGAACTTGGGATAACACAAAACATTATCCGGCCGGATCTGTGTTCAAAACAGCAATTTCGAAACCATTAAATCAGTGACAGCCTTTCATCATAAATAAATTCCCGGGTATGCCTGGCAATCCTTTCCGGTTCAATATGATGCCGGGCGGCTCCGGTTTCCATCCCTGCCCGGCCCACTGCTTCCGCCACTGCGGGCGGCACCCTGAAATCCATGGCGCCCGGGAGAATATATTCGGGTTTCAGTTTATCACCCACCAGACCGGCAATGGCCTTGGCGGCCGCGATGTTCATGGCATCATTAATCCACTTTGCACGTATGTCCAGAGCACCGCGAAAGATGCCCGGAAATGCCAGACAATTGTTCACCTGGTTGGGAAAATCCGATCTTCCGGTGGCGATCACAACAGCTCCTGCCTTTTTGGCCATGTCCGGATGTATTTCCGGAACCGGATTGGCAAGGGCGAAAACAATGGGATTTTTGGCCATGGATTTTACCATCTTTTCATTCAAAACATCGGGACCGGAAAGTCCGATAAAGACTTCAGCGCCTTTTAATACATCGCCAAGGTTTCCTTTTTGTTTTTCAGGATTGGTGGTGTCCGCCAGTTCATTCTTAATGAAATTCATTCCTGTTTTACGTCCTTTATAGATAGCGCCCTTGGTATCACAAACCGTGATGTTTTTTGCACCGGCCTGAAACAAGAGTTTTGTCACCGCTATTGATGCCGCACCGGCACCGTTAAAGACAATTTTCACATCCTTTAGGTTGTGATTCACAATTTTAAGCGCATTAATCAAAGCTGCCAAAGTGACCACAGCCGTACCATGTTGATCATCGTGAAATACGGGGATGTCGAGCCGTTGCTGCAATTTTTGCTCAATTTCAAAACAGCGTGGCGAAGAGATGTCTTCAAGGTTAATCCCTCCAAAGGCCGGAGAAATATTTTCTACAAGTTGGACAATTAAATCCGTATCCTGAGTGCTGATACAAATAGGAAAGGCTTCAACACCTCCAAAGGTTTTGAATAAAATGGCTTTTCCTTCCATCACCGGCATGGCCGCCTGAGGACCGATATTCCCTAATCCCAGAACGGCGCTGCCGTCGGATACGATAGCCACCAGATTACTTTTACACGTCAGATCATATGCTTTTGACGAATCATCAAAAATGCTTTGACATACCTGAGCCACCGGTCCCGGACTGTATAACCGTCGGTATATGACCTCGTCTTTAACCGGAACTTTGGTATACACTTCCAGACATCCCTGGTATCGATGATGAAGTTCCAATGATTCCTCATCGATGCTCAGGGTTCCGTAATCCTGCCCTTCGGACGGTAGCCATGCCAGTTCACCTTCATAAATATAACATTCGGTCCGCTCCCGAACCTTCTCAGGGGGCATTTCTTTGGCCGACAGCTGTGCCACACCGGTCTCTTGAGCGCTTTTCGCCACTGCTCCTGCCAGAACCGGAGAGATTTTCCAGTCCATTTGGCGGGGAATAATATTCGTGGGCGAAAGTTTATTTTCAGGAATCATGGCCGACAGCGCCCGGGCGGCTTCCAAAAACATCTTTCGGTTGACCCGCTTTGCCCGTACATCCAAACATCCTCTGAAAAACCCCGGCGTAACCAAAGACGAGCGGATCTGATTTTCGCTCTTTGCAAGGCTGGTGGCCGCGACTTTTGCACCGCCTGCCAGGGCTTCGGCTTCGCTGATCTCCGGATCCGGAACG